>Ga0334889_1001271_pt1 | contig 34245 bp, 34 predicted proteins | sample GraSluR1_MG_2_FD_207222 | JGI IMG/M metagenome (GOLD analysis project Ga0334889, IMG submission 207222) | Sludge microbial communities from methane-producing bioreactor in Wageningen University, Netherlands - Granular Sludge_8_08-R1 | ecosystem: Engineered > Bioreactor > Anaerobic > Unclassified...
TAAAGGTTAAAAGAGTCGTTACCATGCTGCTGAAAGAATTCGTTACCGAAACGTCTAAAAGAGTCATTACCGGAAAGACTCAAGTAGTCATTACCGGACTATATAAAAAAGTCCTTGACACTAGCAACCGGCGTGTCATCTTCTTCAGGCCTTCTACAGGGTCTTGTGCCCCTTGATGCTCATCAGCAAGATCCATATTCAGCTTGGAAGAGCCCTGTTCAAGGAGCTTGCTGACTATCTCATCCTTGTTGGCAAAGTAATGATACATGATCGAGGGGGTATACTCGATTTTTTGGGCAATCTTGCGTATGGAAATGTGGGAAAACCCTTCCTTCTGTGCAATTTCTCTTGCTGCTGCGAGAATTTTGGTTTTCATTATCTCAGCATCACGTTCCCGTCTTGTTTTACTTGACACGGCCGCTCCTTATTGAACAGTGTTTTGTATATGAACACTGTTCGTATACATCCTATCCTCGCTGCTGTCAACTCCAAAGACGAATCGAGAGCACAGTGAGCCAAAAAAGCAGCGAGAGCTGAATGCTCCAAAAGCATGGCAAAATGTGTTGAATTTGTATCTGAGCGCCGATAGCCTCGATTGCCCTTATGTCGTTCTTCACCAAACGCATCGCTTCTGAAGATGCTTTGCTTGAGCATTGTCTTATGGTTTATACCCCTTAGACTTGTGTTGGTCATCATCGATGGCTTTATTTAGACATGTACTATCATAGAAAAACAGAGGGCTTTCATGGCATCGTTTCTGTGTTGTCGAAACCAAGATTATTATTCTTTGATACTATCTTGGCTCTTCTTTTCTTTCTTTTTCTTCTCATACATATCTTTAAAATTACATACAGGTATGTAGACCGGTTTCATGCCAGCACGTTGAGGTCTCTTGCAAAAGTAACTTGTACTTTCGTTCCCAACGAGAGTGCAATTTCACAAAGTGTATCAAGAGTCAGATTTCGATTACCATTCAAAATCTGGGTAACATTAGCAGGCGATGTTTTCAACATTCTTGCCAAATCAGCCTTTTTAATACTTTTTTCTTGCATGACCTTCAAGATTTCTCCAGTCACAAGATTTTTCAAAATTTCTTTTTGAACATCAGGATTACTCTCATACTCTTTAGCTTCAGAGATGAAGCGACTAATTCCATTTCCAGACATCCTAACCCCCTAATATAACTTCTACAAGCTATTTTAAAATAATTCTTTGTATAACTTTAATGAGTTACCTACATAGTTCTTTGTACAATTTAATTGCGTTTTTCTTTTCATCTTTAGGCCACTTATTATCTTTCTTAATACATCCATAAAAACAAATTAAATATTTGCCGTTCCAGAAACAAGCAATTCGTATTTGTCCTGTTTTTATCTCCCAAAAACGTTGGCCTTCAAAAATTTTAAACTTTTTCTCATGACTACAATTCGGAAACGTTTCATCAATGAATCCAAAAACTCCTTGAACGGCAGTCCTGTTCTTTTTTGATTCAAATACATTATCAATGAACTCATAAATCTGTGTTGAGTTTGAAGAATCACCAATAACGGTAAAATGTAATCGGTTTTTATAACCATACATAAGCTCTGTTAAAGGTATTCCATGGTAATCCATTCTTCCTCCTTTGACTCCTATGTTAACATATAAATTAACATAAGTTCGGATTAGTCAAGAGTTTCATACATCAGAAAGCAATTATTTTCGTTTATCTACCAATCATCACTAAGCCAATCAAAAGGATCATAGAGAATCTCAAGAATCCTCGATTCTCCTAAAAAAGTATCTAAAAAAGCAAAAAAGGAGATTGCCCGGTCATCAGGTATCTTACTGAGTGAATCCAGTACAAGGGCATAGCCTCGATTGCAGGGTATGAAATAGCTTGATACGGAAGATTATGAAGCTTTGGTATCGAGGATATCTTGTTGATGCCCCCACGCTGGTTGCGCTTACCCTGCACAAGAAGCTGAGCCGGATTGAGCATGAGCGCTACACAACCAAAGCCTTGAAGTCTTGTTCTTCCAATGGCTTTGAGAAGTAATATCCCTGCACCCGCTCGATTCCTACGCTTCTGACCAATTCCAATTGCTGTTCTGTCTCAACCCCTTCTGCAATAACGCACTTTCCCATCTTGTGCAGCATCTCAGTCAACAGAGTGAGCATGGAAGGGTTTTTCATCGCCGCATGAATAACGCTTTTATCAAACTTTACATAATCATAGGGCAAATCTATCAAAGACTTGAGATTTGAATACCCAGTCCCGAAATCATCCAAAGCAAATGATATTTTCTTCAATGACAACTCAATCATTACCTCAGACACGGTCTCATACGATCGAAGTACTACCGATTCGGTAATCTCAAAGCCGATTCGGCTGGGCTTCACCCCCTCTTGCTCTATGATATCAAGCAGTGTCTTTCCGATAATTTTTGATTCGAAATCTTCTCCCGAGAGATTCATGGCTATGTGATCGATCACACAACTTTGATCAGGGAGCTCCTTGATCAATCTACATACTTTTGCAAGAACAATCTTTGTGAGGTGGACGATCAAACCACTCTGCTCTGCAAGAGGTATAAACTCACCCGGGCGCAGAAAACCCAGATATGAATCTTCTATCCTCATCAACGCCTCGGCAGATACAATTTGTTCGGTTATTGCATCATAAATAGGCTGATAATGTACGATGACCTGCTCAGGGTCCGCTATGGATTCTCGTAACGCAGAGATGATGTTCATCTTCCGTTCATGGTCTGCAATACTTTCGCGTGTGTAGACAATCATGGAAGTATTGCGCACCGTCTTCAGTTGGAGCAGCAATTGGTTTACAGCCCGTTTGAATTCCTCAATGGTAGCTACTTGATCAGGAATATTGATTATTGCCATGTTCACTTGTATGAACACAGACCGTTGCTCTATCTCCCAAGGCTTATTCATCCGCTCTTTGATCTGAGAGGCTATCTTCGCTCCTGTTTCTTCGTTCTTCGAAGGAAGACAGAGCGCAAATTGGTCATTTGCGATTCTGAACACCTCGTTTGAAACCCCGAATGTACTGAGAAACTTTGCAAGATGCACAAGGATTTGATCGCCCAATGAGTGACCATACCGAGTGTTGAAATACCGGAAATTCTCAATATCAAGCAGAATGACAGTATAGGAGGATTTGAATCGGAGTATTCTAATCAACTTTCGTTTGAGCAGCTCGTACGAGGGCAGCTTGGTCAAGGAGTCAACCTTGAGGGAATCGCGTTGCCCAATCAAATAATACAGCACCATCATAAATGAATTCGTCATTATGAACATGACATCCGAATGTGTTATCCAAAAAGAAACGAGAGAAATCGTAAAGGCCGTCGGCATAAGAAAGGAGATGAACAAGAAAGAGCCTTGCAGCTTTGATCGGTGCCCCAGCGTGGGCATAATCATAGCTAAGCAGAAGAAAAAAGAGAGAATCATCATATAGTAGGTTCCCCAGCCAGGGTTCAGATGTTCGTAGGCTTCATTGAATGGATAAAAACGTTGCAGAGGTATGTCGATCAGAGCAATAACGATCAAAACAAAAAGCGGTATTGCATGCAGCAAGGACAATCTTTTTACTAACGTTTCATTGTCGATGACATTGATTGCATTGAAATGCATCCACAGAAACAACAGGACAGGAAAGGAGAGGAAATGAAGTGTCCAGATACTTCTGCTTAGCAGGTATGAATACGAAACGATGCCTTCTTTACCCAAACTCGTGGCTATTGTAATGAGAAGAAATATTGAATAGGCTATCGTCAGCTCGGAAAAAGAACGGCTTCCGCGATCCTTCTTGATCAGGGGAAATCTCAGAACGTCCGCCAAGATGGCTAACATCAGGACCATCGAGAGTATCGTAGCTTCAATATAATGCATAGGTGGCTCCTTGTTCGTTAATCTCAACAGCAAGGCAGAGAAAGGTCATACCTTTGTGCATTATTCACTAATTTTAGTATCCCGTATACTTATTATGCTTTGCTTGGGATCCCTTCCTACAGAGTACAACAGTATGCTTGCACATAAAAAAACAGCGAGAAGCCCTCTCGCTGCAAAAGAAAACAGAATACTTCTACAGGGTTTGTATCTGAGCGACGATGGCGTCGATCGCCCTCAGCTCTTGGTCGTCAAACTGCTCGTTTTCTACAGAAGCGATGCAGTCGATGATCTGTTCCAAACGGCTTGCCCCGATGAGGGCACTGGTCACCGTAGGATTGTGCAGCACCCAAGAGAGTGCCATCTGGGCCAAAGACTGGCCACGGTTGCCGGCAATGTCGTTCAGAGCCCGTAGTTGCTGCTGCAACTCGTTTGTTATTCGCTCGGTCTTGAGGAAGTGATTCCTCGAAGCCCTGGAATCAGAAGGAATATCACTGAGGTATCTATTGGTAAGCAAGCCCTGGGCAAGAGGAGAAAATACAATGCATCCTACTCCTTCTTCATCGAGCACCTGTGTCAGGCCGTCTTCTATCCACCTGTTGAGCATCGAGTAGGAAGGTTGATGAATCAGGCACGGCGTTCCGGCTTTACGCAGCAACTCTATCGCCTTCTTTGTTTGCTCAGGCGGATAGGAAGAGATGCCGACATACAAGGCCTTGCCCTGCTGGACAATGCTGCTCAAAGCTCCCATGGTCTCTTCCAAGGGGGTGTCGGGGTCAAAGCGATGGGAATAGAAAATATCCACATACTCCAAGCCCATGCGCTTCAGGCTCTGGTCTAAGCTGGCGATCAGGTACTTGCGGCTTCCCCACTCACCATAGGGACCGGGCCACATATCATAGCCGGCTTTAGAGGAGATGATCAGCTCATCACGATAGGGTACCAAATCTTGTTTGAAGATCTGGCCGAAGGTGCTCTCAGCCGAGCCTGCCGGTGGTCCATAGTTGTTGGCCAAATCAAAATGGGTGATACCCCGATCGAAGGCTCCCCTGATCATGGTCCTGGCATTCTCAAGTGAGTCGACTCCTCCAAAATTATGCCACAGCCCTAGGCTGATGCGGGGAAGCAAGAGGCCGCTTCTTCCACAGCGCTTATACGGCATCTGTTCATATCGGTTTTCTTGTGCTTGATACATAGTAGGTTCCTTTGTGTTTATGATTTTACCGCCCCCGAGGTAAGACCGGAGACGATATATTTCTGGGCGAAGATGTAGACGAGCAGGACAGGAAGAATGGACATGATATACGAGGCAAATGCAAGATTGTACTCAAAGGTGTACTGGGTCTTGAAGTTGTATTGGAACAAGGGAAGTGTCCAATTCGAGGGGTTTCGATTCAGCAGAATGAGCGGAACCATGAAGTCATTCCAAATCCATAAAAAATCGAGTACCACGATGGTTGCAACCATGGGCATGATCAAGGGATATACAATGGAAAAATAGGCTCTTGCCACACTGCCTCCGTCGATATAGACCGATTCTTCCAATTCAATAGGAACTGTTGTCCTGATATAGTTGGTAAAGAGGAAGACTCCCTTCATGAAGCTTACCCCAATATAGAAGAGAATGACACCGGTTATATTGTTCAATCCCGATCTTCTCATCGAGATCGAGAGCGGAAGCATGATGACCTGAAATGGAATGAAAATACCCATGATGATGAAATAATAGAGGGTCTTGTAGTAGCGCTTGTTGAAATTGCGGGCGATCGCATAGGATGCCATCGGGATCAGGACGGCGATGAAGCAGACACTCACCACCGAGATGACTGTTGAGTTGAAGACAAACCGCCAATAGTTTGCCCGTTGGATGACCGTCCTGAAATTATCGAGATTGAAGGATGAGGGGAGGGCGAAGAAGTTCTGTGTCGATTCCTGGGGAGTCTTGAAGGCGGTGACTACCGTGATGTAAAAAGGAAAGAGCACAAGAACCAAGCCTATGATAAGAAAGGCCAGACGAAGGAGCAGCGTTGCAGCTTTTGGACGGATGATCATGATGCAACTCCTTTCTTGTTCAAGAATGTAATCTGAATCAGGGAAACCACTGCAATGATGACAAACAGGATAACCGCTTCGGCATTTGCATACCCGAATCGGAATGATCCAAAGCCGTGGCTGTAGATGAGCATGCTCACCACCTCGGTTTTTCCCGCAGGTCCTCCGTCGGTAAGGATGAGGATGTAGTCGAAGACAGTGATGCCGGCCTTGAAGGAGAGCACCAGATTCACACTCAGCACAGGAATGATGTAGGGCAGTGTAATGCTGAAGAAGCTTTTGATATTTCCAGCCCCGTCCAGCGCTGCCGATTCGTAGAGTTCGTTCGGAACACTCTGCAAGCCTGCAATGAAGAGGACTGTGGGGATGGCCACAGCTTGCCAGATGTTGACGATCAAGACGCCATAGAGGGCTGTGTCGGGCATTGCCAGAAGATTGTTTGACAGCATATCCAGGTGCAAAAGCTGACCGATCTTAGGAAGTACATAAAAGAAGATCTTGTCAAAGATCAGAGAGGCTGTCACCAAAGAGATCATTGCCGGAAAGAAGAAGACCGAACGGAAGAAGGTGAGAGCCCTGATCTTCTTGTTCAAGGCGAGGGCGAGCAGCAGTGAGATGAGCATGGTGAATGTCACCAGGATCAAGGCATATTGGAAGGTAATTTGCAGAGAGCTGAAGATGCGGTCAGATTTGAAGATCCGGATATAGTTGCTTAATCCCACCATGTTGTAGTTGCTGGTAAGTCCGTTCCAGTCGGTAAGGCTGTAATACAGTCCACTGACAAAGTTGACGCCCCAGATCATTGTATAAAAGAACAGGGCCGGAAGTGTGAACAGGACAAAGGTGATTTTTCCGTATTTTGCTGTACTGGTTTGATTTTTCATGATACCCCTCATCCTAACCATACAAGAGGCAACGAATGCCCACCAGAGGGGGAGCATTCGCTGCCAGACTTCGATCAATACCGAGAATCGGCAAATACTTTTTCGTATTGCTTGAGGAAGGACTGGATATCCCCGTCAAGCAACAACTGCTGTACCACCTTGTTGTGATCGTTGACCACCGACAGCTCAAAGACTCCCTTGATCCATGGTGTTACGTTACCGCGGTTGATCACCTCGATCACTTCTTTGATATTCTCGTTCTTCACCTCAACGCCGATGATGCAAGAGGGGGTCTTGTCAAGATCGGAGAAGAGTTGGGCGTTCTCTTTTCTCGAGAGGAACTCGACGAATTTCAGGGCGGCGTCCCTATGCTCTGTCTTGCTTGAGACACAGACAGCAGCATCGATACCGGCCAAGGCCGAGGTCTTCTCTGCAACGTCGCCGGGGAAGGGGAACATGCCGATCTCAGCATCAGGGTTGGCGCTGTTGAGGGTGGTCAGAGCATAGCTTCCCAACAAGGTCATTGCAGCCTGCTTGTTTGCAAACAATTCAGCAGATTGAGGATAGGCAACACCCAAAGATCCTGGTTTTGCATAGGTCCTCAGCTCAAGAGTCACCTCGGCTATTCTTGTGAACAAGGGGAAATCGGCAAGTTTTTTGCTTCCTGCCTGCACCTGCTCCAGATGACCCAAGAAACCCGGGCTGATCGAACCGGAGGAGATCAGGTAGGAGTGCTCGATCATGTTGCGGTCGGCAAAGATGAACGGGGTGATGCCGTTTTTCTGCAGAGTCTTTGCTACTTCGATCAACTGGGCATAGGTCTTGGGAATCTCAAGCCCAAGATCTCTGAAGATGTCCATGTGGTAGTACACTCCGCCGAAGTTTTGGCTGATCGGAAGGGCGTACTGATTGCCGTCCGCCTGTTTGGCCATCTCAAGCATCCCGGGATTTACCCGGTTCATGAAATCATACTCAGAAAGATTCAGTACCAAGCCTGTTGCAACCTTGTCTCGGAATTGCAGCTGGGTGGGGTAATCGGAGAAGATATCAGGAACATCACCTCCGGCCATGCGGGTCAATAAGACAATGTGCGGCTCGGGAACGGTAACCTGCTCGATGATGATGCCCGGGTTCTCTGCCTGGAATTTCTCGATCAGTGTTGCGTAGGTGTTCACCGCTTCTGTCTTCTGCTGGAAGAACTCCAGTTTTACTACATCGCTTTGTGCTTCTGTCGCCCCTCTAGCAGAGACGATACTCAGCGAGACCGATAAGACCAACAGTACAATGCTCAGTTTTTTTGCCATTTCAAACCTCCTTTTGGTTTTGGTAGCTTATTATTTGGGTAGAAAGGAGTGTGCAGCCTCAACTGCTATCTTCACCCGGTTCTCATCCGCTTTTACGGTACAGTCGGCACCGAGGATGAATCGCTTCGGGGCCTGCTCGAGGGCGGTGCGTGCCTCAAGAAAGACCTCTTCGCTCGTCCCCTTTGTAATTGCTTGGTGACGATTCATTCCTCCCATCACAGGACGAGCGAAGAGGGTTGAGAGTTCTTCTAAGGTAATCGAGCTTCCTTCCAGTTCGAGGCTGGTGTTCACGATGGTCGAGGGGTACTCGACAAATTGCTCGAGATGGTCATATTTGAGGGTGTAGTCACAGATATGCAAGATGGTGCAGAGGCTCTTGTTTGCTGCTTCCATGATCGCCAGGTCATAGGGTTTGACCATGGTTTCAAAGGTCTTTGCGTCTTCGAATCGGCCGGCTTCTCCCCCTTGTGTCGAGACGTAGAAACCGTCCACTCCAAGGGCCAGACACTCCTGGATATAGATCTTCAAGCTCTCTGTGATCCTCTGCATCCCGATCGCTACAGAATCGGGGTCCTGTGCAATATGGGAGAGCAGCAGTTCATCGCCTACTGTGTGCCCTGCACACATGAATGGGGAGTAGACGGTTGCCAAGACAAGAGATTCTTTGTCGATCGCCTGTACCACCCCTTTGATGACTTCTAGGGCTTTTTGGTAAAAGTCCTTGTCGTAGATCGGCATGGTCAGCCAATCTTTCGGCTCCTTGATCGATTGCAAGGGCGGAAATGAGTGTTCGAACTGGACCTTCATGAAGTCCATGTCGGTGGCATGAAAATATGCCAGGTGTCTATGGATGGCGGCCTTGCCTTCTTTGAAGGCTGGTCCAAAATGACAGAAGAAAGCCGAGGGTGTGTAGTCCCAGCTGTTGTGTGTGTGTAAGAGTTCAAGCATGCGGTCTCGTTTACTGATACTCATTGCAAATCCTTTGATATAAATTGTTATCGTGAACATTGTAAAACGCAGATAATATATTTGTCAACGATAATATATTATTTTTAATTTGTTTATTTATTATAAATTACATACGTTTGTTATCAATACTAAAAATGTTACTTGTAACATTGTAAAAGATGGAGTATGCTTATTTTAAAGAAAAATAGCTGGTTTTGTGGTATGGGGGGGAACATGGCGGTAACAATCCGGGATATAGCAAGAATTGCTCAAGTCAGTCACATGACGGTCTCAAGGGCCTTGAACAACAGCCCGTTGGTCAAAGAGGACACAAAAGAGAAGGTGATGCAGATTGCTCAGCAGATGGGCTTTGAGTTCAATGCAAGTGCAAGGGCCTTATGCACAAAAAGCACCGGTTGCATTGGAATCGTCTACTCGCTTCGCTTCATCGACCCGAGAAACAGCCAATACACCATAACCTTCCTGCATGAAATCCAAGGAACCCTGGAGCAGATGGGTTTTGACAGCATCCTTGTCTCGCTGTTCAACGTCAATACCGGTCAGTCCAATGCAAAGCGTCTTGCCATGCAACAGAAGGTGGATGGCTTTATCTTCATCTCCTCGCTCTTGGATGACGAGACGGTCGCCCTTCTTGAGCAGAAACAGATTCCGTTCGTCTATGTCGATCCAACCGAGACGATCCCAACAACACAGAAGGTCAGCGTCTATGCGACCAACAATGTGATGGGTGGCATGCTGGCCACCGATTGTCTGATAGAGAAAGGGTATTGCAAGAATCCCATCTGTATGAGCCTCTCACAGCAGGACTCACAGATCAACATATCAGACAGAATCGTAGGGTTTGAGAAGTCGATGAAGAACCATGGCCTGAGTGTAACCCCCGCTTCAATTGTCAGGGTGGGGCCCGGGGCCATCTTCGACCTCGGCTATCGATACATCCAGCTGCACATCAAGCAGCTGTTGCAAAACAAGGTAGACGGCATCTTTGCCGTAGCCGACCTCTTGGCCTTGGGCATCCTCGCAGCCCTCAAGGAGCGTGCCATAGACGTACCTGGAGACATTCGTATCGTAGGATACGACAACACCACCATAGGAACCTACTTCTCTCCCCGGCTCACCACCATCCACCAGCCACGGGAGCAACTCTCTCTGCTCTCCTGCAAAAAGCTCGTCTCCCTGATCAAGACCTACCGCTTGGACAACACTGTCTATGAGAGCATCCCACCCAAGCTGATCACCAGGGAGACATGTTAGGATGATACATTGACGCATGCCGGCAATAGGGAGTACCGTAAGATATACCACGGAGGGCAAGGAGGTATTGGTAATGGCTACTGCAGATCAGATCAAAAGCTTAGTAAAAGCTCATAACGATAATGACAATGAAAAATTCAAGACAGTAGTATTGCAAATAGCAGCCTATGAGGCAAAGTTGAACCATGCAGGCCTTGCTCGTGACTTGAAAAAACTAGCTGAAAAAACAGGTACTGTGAAAGCAAATATGCTCCATCTGAACCAGATGCAACAAAACCCTATGCTGACTCTTTCAGTGCCAACCGAAAGATTGAAGGATTTGATTGTGTCTGATGAGATACAGCAAAGAATCCAAAGAATCCTGCATGAATTCAGAAACAGAAACAAATTGAGAAGTTATGGGATGACCAACCGTCGGAAAATACTTATCGAAGGAAATCCGGGAACCGGCAAAACCTTTACCGCTGCGGTGATAGCTTCTGAAACAGGATTGCCCCTCTATACGGTTCAGATGGATAAGTTGGTTACAAAATTCATGGGTGAAACCAGTTCAAAGTTGCGACAGATTTTTGATTCTGTTGAGAATACAATCGGTGTGTATCTCTTTGATGAATTTGATGCGATTGGAGCAGACAGAAATCTTGATAATGAGGTTGGAGAAATGAGAAGAATCCTGAACTCGTTTCTTCAATTTATAGAGCAGGATTCCTCTGATAGCATTATTGTTGCAGCAACAAACAACCAAAGGTTATTGGATCAGGCCTTGTTTAGGCGTTTTGATGATGTTTTGCATTATTCAATGCCAACTGAAAGCGAAGTGAAACGTCTGTATCACTATAAGTTGTCATCCTTCCAACGTGATTTCGTACCCTCATCTGTCTTGATTGAAGAGTCTCTTAAGCTCTGTCATTCCGAGATAATCAGGGTATGTGAAGATGCAATCAAGGATTCAATTTTGCAAGATACTCAAATAACACACTCTAAAATTCTGAACCTAGTCAAAGAAAGACTGACGTTATACTCTAAAAAGGAGGCATAACGCGTGTCGGTTGAAAAAAAGAATATATTTTTAGATGGAACAAAAACATCCATTCCATATGTTGGATCGGGTAATGGCCCTAAAAACTTTCCTCCACGAGATGACCATAAGGCGCATGCAAAACGTATCGAGAGGAAATTGAAAGAATGTTATGAGCGCTCTCAAATACAAAAGCAAGCAGCTGCAATACGATATAAAGAAGGTGTATACCTTGAATTTTCTAGTGCTGCTCAGTATGACTTAGCGACTAAGAGTTTGGAGAACATTGCTCAGGGCATTCGTCTTCTGACAGTTAAAGCTGAAGAACAAACAAAAACAGTGAAAGCTACGGTATATATCCCTGCTGGGAAGGAATCATACTTTCTCAAAAAAATTGAAGCATATTCATCAGAGGTAACAGAAAAAGGAATACCAAAAAATAATGATTTAATTCGTAGCATTGAAGGTATTAGAGTTGCAATGCTCGATTCATTCTGGATTGGTAAACCAGAAAGTATTCCAGGTGAGGTTGCTCAATGGTGTGAAGTATGGAGTAGGTATGATCGTACATGCTTTGAAGATTCAGAAAAGAACCTCTTTGAGTGTTGTAAAACATTGGGAATAGATATTGATCAAAATAAGCTGATTTTCCCTGAACGAGTAGTGCATCTAATCAAGGCAAATAGAAGACAATTGTCTGATTTGATAAGCGCTTGTGATTATATAGCTGAATTTCGTAGAGCTCCTGAGCCTGCGAGTTTTTTTAATGAACTCTCTGGTGCAGAGCAACAACAATGGACTACCGATTTATTGAATCGAACAGATTTTTTGAATAGTAATGCTACAATTTGCTTGCTAGACACAGGACTTAATAGTTCACATCCTCTGATAGAGCCGGCAATAAAAGATCCTTCGACGGTTCAAGCCGTTGTTTCACCTTGGGGCGTGCATGATCATATGGGGCACGGGACCGAAATGGCAGGAGTAGCCATATATTATAACTTGAAAGATAGGTTGATGCATTCTGACAGACAAATTATCAATCATAAAATTGAATCGGTAAAAATACTGCCACCGAAAGGCGAAAATACAGTAGAGTTATATGGAGCAATTACCGAACAAGCTGTTGCATTAGCAGAAATATCGAACCCTGAAGCTGATAGATCGTTGTGTATGGCTGTTACTGCTCCATATTACAATACAGAGGACGGTAGTCCTACTTCTTGGTCAGCTGCGGTGGATAGCATCACCTCAGGGGCTAACGAGAACGGTGAAAAGCGCTTGTTTTTTATTAGTGCTGGAAATGTATACCCTGAAGAACTAACAGATAATGATTATCCTGATACGAGTATTCGTCATGGAGTTGAAAATCCAGGCCAATCTTGGAATGGTGTCACAGTCGGAGCGATGGCAAATGATATTAAGATTTCTGACTCTCGTTATAAGCATTTTCGTCCAGTTGCTGATGTAGGGCAATTATCACCATACAGTTCCACATCTGTACTGTGGGATAATAAGTGGCCAATTAAGCCTGAAATTGTTTTAGATGGTGGTAACATGGCTACAAATGGCACTGATTATTCTGAGTGCGAAGATCTATCTCTTTTGACTACATACCATAAACATCTAGTACGCCAATTTTCAACTATTTGGGGAACGAGTTCAGCAGCAGCTCAAGCATCATGGATGGCGGCGCAATTGTATGCAGAGTATCCTGGCATATGGCCTGAGACAGTACGAGCTTTATTAGTGCACTCTGCAAGATGGACTGAAGGTATGTATAGACAGTTTTGCCAAGAGGATTCCAAAACAAAAGGGAGAAGAAAATTATTACGTACTTGTGGGTATGGTGTTCCTAACCTGTCAAAAGCAATTCAGTGCGTTGATAATTCAGTGAATTTGATTATTCAAGGCGAGTTACAACCATTTACCAAAGAGCATATGAATGAAATGCACTTGCATGATATGCCATGGCCAAAAGAAATATTGCAGTCTTTAGGAGAGATAGAGGCAACGATCAGGGTTACTCTTTCATATTTTATTGAGCCAGGACCGGGAGAAGTTGGCTGGAAAGACAAATATCGATATCCTTCCTGCGGACTTAGGTTTGATGTCATCAACAGTAATGAATCATTAGAGGATTTCAAGAAACGCATAAATATTAAAATGCGTGGTGAAGATATAAAAGACAGTGGAGATGGAAGTAGCAGAAATTGGTATCTGGGTGTTCAAAATCGTGATGTTGGTTCAATACATTCAGATTTTTGTAAAGACTTAGCTATTAATTTATGTGAGGCAAAGTATGTTGCAGTGTATCCAATTGTCGGTTGGTGGAAAGAAAGAAGGCATCTTGGTAAATACAATGAGAAAGTAAGATATGCTCTTGTCATTACAATCGAAACACCTGAAGTTGGAGTTGATTTGTATACGCCAATTATAAATGAAATCAAAATTATAAAAACAATTGAGATTACCATCTAACCAAACAGAAGCTCATTCTCAGAGGTCCGATGCATTGACTGTTGAGTATGTCCTTTTTCCCAAATCTTATCGGTCTCGTTCGCCCAGAACTTGCTTGGGCCATCGCTCTAGCGGGTGAGCTCTCCTGCAAAAAGCTCGTCTCCCTGATCAAGACGTACCGCTTGGACAACACTGTCTATGAGAGCATCCCACCCAAGCTGATCACCAGGGAGACGTGTTAAAGAGATACAACTGTAACGCACACTGTATAGAGAGCCTTGAAAAAGGCTTTCTGTACAATGCACGTTACAAAAAAGAGTCTTCAACACTCTACAGATCGTCTTAGGACACCTCTGCTTTCCTGTGGCTCTTCTGCCACAGCCTGTCGGCCTCTTTCGCCCAGAGCTTGCTCGGCCCCTCACACTTGGCGGTAAGTGCTTCAACACTCTCCGGCTCCTGCAAGTCTGTTGAGTGTGCTTCTGTTGCATTGACCATCTTTCTGAGCGCTTGTGGGTTGTCTAGAAGCGGGCAGGGGCGAAGGTGGTTCTCGTTGAACGGTTGGCCCTTGTAGTACTGCATGAACAGGGGGTTCTTGTACGCCTCGAGCAGGCTGTGGGTGTGGATGTTGCTGTCTGAGTAGTGGATGAAGGCACAGGGTTCGATGTCGCCGTTTGCATTGATGTGCAAATAGCACCGTCCTCCTGCAATGCATCCTTGGACAAACTCCCCGTCGTTCCAGAAATCCATCGTAAAGAGACCCTTGGTTTTCCTGAACGCCCTCAGCTGCTCATACATGAACGAGCGCTGAGCTGCACTTGCCATCAGCGACGGAACTGCCTGTCCTCCTATGGGGATGTAGGTGAAGAACCAGGCAAACTTTGCCCCCGCTTCTATCATGTGGTCCATGAACGCCTCGCTGCCTATCTCATCGACGTTCTGAGAGGTATAACAGCAGCTCACGCCATAGAGCAGGCGGTACTTCTTCAAGATCGCCATCGCCTGCATCACCTTTTGGTAGGTGCCTTCTCCTCTTCTGCTGTCGGTGGCCTTTTCAAAGCCCTCCACACTCAAGGCGGGGTAGAAGTTCTTGACCTCAAGCATCTGCTGGGCAAACGCCTCATCGATCAAGGTGCCGTTGGTGAAGGCAAGGAAGGCGCAGTCAGGATTCTCCTTGCATAGGCGGATGATGTCATCCTTTCTGACCAAGGGTTCTCCACCACTGTAGATGTACATGTAGGTGCCAAGCGCCTTGCCTTGTTGGATGATGCTGTCAAGCGTCTTATAATCCATGTTCATCTTGTTTCCATACTCGGCAGCCCAGCACCAGGTGCAGTGCAGATTGCACGCACTGGTAGGATCCATCAAGATGGCCCAAGGCAGGTTGCACTTGTGAACCTTTCGTAGCTCTTTTTGATCGGCGCGGCCGGTAAGTACAGAATTGATGAAGAAGGTGCGGTAAAACGTCTTGAGCACCTCTTCATCGACATCCTTGAAGAATGAGAGGATGTAGGAGTACCAATTGCTCTCTTTGTCCTCGATGATGGAGCGAATGAAGTCCCTCACTTGCTTGTAGGAGTTCTTCGTATCGAAGTCATCAACTATCTTCAAGAGTTTGGGCAGGTTTTCTTCTACATTGCCCCCAAGATACCTCAGGCCAATATCCCCTGCCATGCGTACCATGTGCCGTTTTGCTATGTTCATTGTGTTTCCCTCTTGCCTACAAGTATGCAAACCCTTTTTATGGTAAGAAATACCCATACTGGTACACCTGGGCAAAAAGGTAACACTTCTCCTATTCTGGGGTAGGGTTCAACAGGGTGCTCACCCGTTTGGTCAACACCAGGGCAACGGCTATCAGCTCGTCCAAAAACTGCTCTGCACTGATCGGGGGCATTCGCTTGAGCCACTGACTGAGGGCTGAGATGAGAAAATCACTGACCATGCGCGAAACTCCCTCGATGTTGATCTCGCTCTTGCTGTCCAGTGAGAGCGTCTTGCTCACCAAGGGCTCGAGCTCTCCCACCAAATGATCGCGCAGTGCCCCAGGACAGCCGTCAGAGAGAGCATGCATATAGAAGTCTCGATGCTCCTCAAAATACGTGCAGAGCTTCAAGGCAACAAGGTACGAAGAACCTTGCTCAATGTACTCTCTGAGCAGATAGCCGATCTCCTGATTGAAGATCCACACCACCAGCGCATACTTGTCTTTGAAGTGATAGTAGAAACTCTTCCTGTTCAGCTGACACACCAAGCAGATGTCGGCAATGGATATCTTCTCCAGTGTCTTGGTTTGCATGCACTGCTTCAGCGCATCGGCCAACGCTTGCTTCGTAATGAATGAGCTAGACATGTGTCTAATTATACGCAAGCCTCGACAAAACGGCTAGAGGCTCGGGGAGGGGATACCTGTATAGATTATCCTACATTCTTAATCGAAAATATCTCATTGCAGGTAATCTATGGCCAAACATAGGCTTACTGCAAAGAAATATTTCCTAAAAATCTATTTGACAGGAGAGTATTTCTGTTTAATACTGACTTTGTAGTACAAACTACAAACTAACAAAGGAGAGAGAAAATGAAAAAAATCATTGTTCTTGTAGTACTGCTCTGTCTCAGTGTGGCCCTCTTTGCCACTGGTACAAAAGAAGCAAGTGTAAGCACTGCCCCTTGGCAGGAAAAAGGTACCCCGCTATCTGATGTGCGTGTCCGTCAAGCACTGCTGCTTGCAATCGATATGCAGACCATCGTTGACGAGCTCTTTGAAGGAATGGCCGAGCGGGCAATTGCCATGACGAGCCCAGGCGCATATTTGGCAGAAGGCCTTGAGAGCTATGACTACGATCCTCAAAAAGCCAAGGCTCTGTTGGAAGCAGCTCAATGGCCAAAAGACTACACTCTTGATGTGGTCTATTACTACAGCGACCAGCAGACAGTCGATCTTATGGCGATCATCCAGCAGTATTGGGCGGCAGTCGGGGTCAAATCCTCATTCCGAAAGCTCGAAGGCGACCTCTCTGCACAGCTGTGGACACCCCCTGCCGACCGCAAGGTAGGACCCTCTGAGGTCAAATGGGACCTTGCCTATGCAGCAGTGGCAGCACTCAGTGAGAATGAATTCTATGACCGTTTTGAGAGCACCGCGAGCAACAACTCCACGATTCCTTACCAGGAAGGCTTGGACGAGTTGGTTAAGGCCACCCGGGCCACCGCCGATGTCCAAAAGCAGATAGAGGCATTCAAGGCCTTGCAGCGGAAGATCAACAAGAATATGTACAACATTCCTCTGTATCACCAGCTCTCGTTCATCTACATCAGCGACAAGATCGACCTGAAGCAGAATGCCTTGGGCAACGACCAGTTCAGCTATGAAAAGAATATTCTCGATTGGACCACCACCCGTCCTGACGGCATGATCTACTCCAACGGCGGTCCGATGGAATTCTATGAGGCTCCTGTGGTCAACCCAGGCTTGTACCTCTATCAGGAACTCCTCTTCGACAAGCTGATCAATGCCGACGAGAACCTCACCCCTACAGAAGGCATGCTTGCCAAATCCTACACCGTCTCTGCCGACGGCATGCAGATCACCTTCGACCTACGCACCGACGTGTTGTGGCATGACGGCAGAAGATTCTCCTCTGATGATGTACTCTTCACCTTTGAGTACCTGATCAAGACACCCGGCCTCAATGCAGTTGCCTTGAACACACTCAAGTCCATCTCTGGTGCCGATGCCTATCTTGAAGGGAAAGCATCATCCATCAGCGGAGTACGGGTAGAGGGCAACAAGGTTGTCGTAACCTTCGAAACACTCGATCCCAATGCCTTGCTGACCTTCAGCCAGTGGCCGATCCTTCCCAAGCACCTGCTCGGATCAAGCAACCCAGTGCTCTTCCAGCAGAACGCGTTCTGGCAAAATCCCATTGGCACCGGTCCCTTCAAAGTGGCGCAGACAGTCATGGACAACTACGCAATCCTTGAGCGCAATGCCAATTACTATCGCACCGGCAGTGGGAACATCAAGAAGATATACCTGCATGCCAGCAAGGAAAATGACGGCAACCTGATCAAGAACGCCGAAAGTGGTCGTATTGATTATGCTTGGAGCAAGAGCGTCGCCGATGCCCAGGCCATCGAAAAGATTGCGCATATGACGGTCAATCCTGTGAACATCCGCTATACCCGCCTGTTCTGGGTAAACCAGTATCCGCATCCTGCTAATAAGTAATCTGCTACAATAGGTGATGCAGCGCTCTTAGGCTGCATCACAGATGTTCTTCTTGGAGGTTGTCCGGTGATTTCATTCATCATCCGAAAATTCCTACTTCTGATTCCCCTCTTGTTGGTGATCAGCTTCCTCATTTTCCTGGGCATGGAACTCATGCCCGGTGATGCGGTCGATTTTATGATTCCCCCCGATGCTTTGGCAACGATCAGCCAAGCTGAATTGGACCTGTTGCGCTCAGAATTGGGCTTGGATGCCCCATTCTTGGTTCGGTATGGGACCTGGCTGGTCAATTTGGTGCAGGGCGATTTTGGATACAGCCTCCAAAGCGGGGTTGCCGTGAGCACCCTGCTCGCAAACACCCTCCCGGCCACGCTTGAGCTCTCTCTTGCCGCCTTGGTGCTCTCCACCTTGTTCGGCAGCATATTGGGCGTAGTCTCGGCCTTGTACAAGGGAAGGCTCTCTGACAACGTCCTAACGGTCATGGGAATGATCGGGGTGGCCATCCCCCAGTTTTTGTTCGGCCTTATCATGATTGTGGTCTTCGTTTTCAAATTGGGTTGGTTTCCGGTAGGCGGTCGTCTGACGGTGGGCAACGAGGCCTTCTTGCAACGACTGGACCATCTCATTCTTCCCTCCGTGGTACTGGCGCTCTCCATGACTGCCGGGGTGATGCGCTACTGCCGCTCAAGTATGCTCGATTCCCTGAACAAGGAGTTCATCAAGACTGCCCGCAGCAAGGGGTTGCCCCCGTGGCGGGTAAACTTGGTGCATGGGCTTCGGGTGGCCATGACGCCGGTGGCTGTGCTCATAGGCTTCCGTCTTCCGATGCTCATCGGTGGTTCGGTCGTTATCGAGCAGGTTTTTCAGTGGCCCGGAGTGGGGCAGATGTTTGTCTCTGCAGTACGGAGCCAGAACACCCCCATCGTGATGATGGTTGCCTTCTTCAGTGTCCTTATTGTTTTGATCGCCAGCATCCTGGTCGATATCGCTACCGCCTTGCTCGATCCTCGGGTCAAGCTCTCATAAAGGAGTCCAAAAGTGGCAAGAGACGCTCTGAATCGCAAGATGGACCGCCTGCTTCTTCTTGAGGAACAAGGCAGGCTTTCAGGCAATCCGACCAACCGCACCTTGCGCAAAATCGCGGCAAACCCTTTGGCGATCATCGGCTTGGTGCTCTTTCTCATCCTGTTGCTCGCCTGCATGGCAGCACCCTTGATCAGCACATATGGACCGAATGCCATCGATTTGCGCAACCGCCTTTCCCCTCCCTCAAGAGCCCATCTATTGGGAACAGACCAGATCGGGCGGGACATCTTCTCACGTATCCTCTATGGCGGACGTATCTCGATCTTTGTAGGGCTTGGTTCGGCTCTGGGAGCAGCGCTCATCGGAGTCAGCCTGGGAACCTACGCCGGCTACCGGCGTGGGGCCCTCGACGCCCTGGTGATGAAAGTCAGTGAAATCATGATGAGCTTTCCCCAGATCATCCTCGTTTCCATCCTCGTGACCATCGTAGGTCAGAGCTTGTGGAACCTCTTGTTGATCTTCATCCTCACCGGCTGGCCGAGTATGTATCGCATGGCTCGGTCTCAGATGCTCAGCATCCGTGAAATGGAGTACATCCAGGCCCTGCAGGCCTTCGGGATCGGAAGCTTCACCATCAGCTTCAAGCATATGCTTGTCAATGCAGTAGGACCGATCTTTGTAAACATCACGCTCTCCACGGCAATGTTCATCCTTCAGGAAGCTGCCCTGAGCTTTCTTGGCCTCGGGGTTCCCTTGGAGCAGGCCACCTGGGGAAACATCCTCAACGTCGCCCAGGATCTGAACATCCTGCGGGGTGCTTGGTGGGTTTGGCTTCCTGTAGGTTTGGTCATCACACTCTTTGTCATGGCGATCAATTTCATCGGCGACGGGTTGCGTGATGCCGCAGACCCCACACAGGTAGGCTGATATGCAACACGAACCAATACTTACCGTGGACGACCTCTGTGTCAACTTCTACACCAACCAACGGTGCAACAAAGCCCTGCGCAATGTTTCGTTTTCCCTGAGCAAGGGAAGGACCCTCTGCCTTGTCGGTGAGTCAGGCTGCGGCAAGAGCGTGACGGCCAACGCAATCATGCAGTTGCTGCCATCACTCAGCCGTATAGAACAGGGCACGATCACCTACCATGCACAAGAGGGGGCGGTACATATCGAGCGCCTCTCTCGCAATGCACGAGAGATGCGGCGCCTCAGGGGTGAAGACATTGCCATGATCTTCCAAGACCCCATGACAGCCTTGAACCCCGTCTTCTCGGTAGGGTTCCAGATAGATGAGATGATATTGAATCATACCAATCTTTCCAAGAAGAAGGCTCGAGAGCGCTCTGTAGAGCTGCTCAAGCAGATGGGAGTTCCTCTGCCAGAGCAACGAGCAGGGGAGTATCCCCATCAATACTCAGGAGGCATGCGCCAGCGTGCCATGATCGCCATGGCCATGGCCTGCGATCCCAAGATCCTCATTGCTGATGAGCCTACCACTGCCTTGGATGTCACCATCCAAGCCCAGATATTCGCCCTCATGCATGCTTTGAAAGAGCAGAAAGAGACCTCCATCCTTCTGATAACCCACGACATGGGCGTTGTCTGTGAGATGGCTGACGACGTGGCGGTGATGTATATGGGCAACATCGTCGAGCGTGGCTCGGTCGTGCAGGTGATGGGTTGCCCAGCCCATCCGTACACACGTGCATTACTCGCTTCCATTCCGGTACTGGGAAAGGGGAAAGAGCAGAGTCTTGAGCCGATCAGAGGCACAACACCCGATCCCTTCGACCGGCCTAAGGGGTGTCAGTTCGCCCCTCGATGCGATTTTGCAACACAAGAGTGTCATAAAGCGATGCCCGATGAGCAGATCATCGACCAAGACGGACACATGGTTCGTTGTTTCAACTATAAGGAGCTGATGAATGAGCGACAGGCGTGAAGTGCTGATGAAGATTGAGGGACTGAAAACCTACTTCCCTGTCAAGAAAGGGATTTTCAAACGTACCGTCGGTCACGTCAAGGCCGTCGACGGCGTTGACTTGGAAATCTTCCGTGGTGAGACGCTGGGCATCGTAGGAGAGTCGGGGTGCGGCAAGACCACCTTGGGCAAATCCTTGCTCCGGCTTTCTCAGAGTTCAGGGGGCAAGGTCATCTATGACTTTGCCGACGGCAAGAAGGACGTGTTGAGCCTGAAGGGAGCAGATCTGGATCAAGCGCGCAGGCATCTGCAGATCATCTTTCAAGACCCATACTCTTCACTCAATCCCTCCTTTACCATTTTTGGCTCTTTCGACGATCCTCTTAAGAAGATGGGGGTCCGCAGCAAGAAGGAGCGCCGAAAGCTCGTAGCCAAGCTTCTGGCCGACGTCAACCTTCCCCCTGAATACATGACTCGCTATCCCAACGAGTTCAGCGGCGGTCAGCGTCAGCGCATCGGCATCGCCCGAGCGCTTTCGGTCAACCCTCAGTTGATCGTCTGTGATGAGGCTGTATCGGCCCTTGACGTCTCGATCCAGGCTCAGGTGCTCAAGCTTTTGCGCACCCTGCAATCTGAGCGAAATCTTACCTACTTGTTCATCACCCACGACCTCTCGGTTGTCGAGTACATTGCTGATAGGATTGCCGTAATGTACCTTGGCAAGATTGTCGAGCTTGCAGACACCGATGAGCTTTTCAAACATCCGCTGCACCCCTATACCCGGGCTCTCCTTTCTGCCATTCCCATCGCCGATATTACGAAGAAGCGAACGCGCACCCCTTTGCAGGGGGACGTACCCAGTCCGGTCGACATCCCTATGGGGTGTCCCTTCCATCCTCGCTGTGGCTTTTGCACCGACCTGTGCAAAAAGGAGTTTCCTCACTTGCAGAAGATCGAGGCAGGTTCTCACCTAGTTGGCTGTCACTACGCTCAGAGGTTTGTTTCACAAGCCTTTTCACTATAACCAAGGAGTCTCTACCATGTGTTCAAAACCAAACATTCGCCATATTACCGGCGTCATCCCTGCAATGCTCAGCACCTTCGACGAGCAGGAGCAACTCGACTTGAAGCGATCGGGTCTTCTTGTCGAGCACCTGATCGCCAGCGGCGTACACGGTCTGTACATCACCGGCAGTACCGGTGAGGGGTTCTTGATGACCATCGAGGAACGCAAGCGCTTTGCCCAGGAGGTCGTACAGCGCGTGAACAACCGCATACCGGTCATCGTCCACGTCGGGGCCATCAGCACCAAGCTTGGCATCGAGCTTGCCCAGCATGCCCAAGCCATCGGCGCTGACGCCATCAGCAGCGTTCCTCCCTTCTACTACCAGTACACCCCTGATGAAATCTTTCGGTATTACGAGGACCTTTGCAGCAGCGTCGACCTGCCCATGATCGTCTACAACATCGCCCTCGCCACTTTGATGGGCAACGACCTGGTACTGCGACTTGCTACCATCGACGGCGTCTGCGGCTTGAAGTTCACCGGTACCCAGCATCATGATATGGCGCTGCTCAAAGAGCGCCTCGGTCCTGACTTCATGGTCTACTCAGGCTGTGACGAGATGGCAACCCAGGGCTTGCTCGCCGGCAGCGACGGCTTGATCGGTTCTTTCTACAACATCATCCCCGACGTATTTCTCAAGATCTATGACCTCTGTCAAAAGGGCTGTTATACACAGGCCATGGAAGTACAGCGACACGCAACGCGGTTTATCGTCGAGGCAGTACGATACGGGCACTTCGGCGTGATCAAGCAACTGCTCACCGACAGCGGGGTCGACGTCGGTCCTGTACGTCGGCCTTTCAACCGGCCTTCACAAGAGGTGATGGACAGGATGTGGGCATTCATCGACGGGATGCACGATCAGCTTTTGATGGATTTTGCCAGTCACAAGCGTTGATACACCACGTTCTTTTGGATATGGTAGACAGGACATACGAGGCGGGAAGGAACATGAAGAACTTAAAGAACAAGAAGTTGTATTTGCAGGTCTACGAGGAACTTCGTGGTTACATCGTGCAGAACAACCTCCAGCCGGGGGACAAGCTTCCCACCGAGATGGAGATGTCCAAGGCCTTAGGCGTCTCGCGCAACGTGCTGCGCGAGGCGATCAAAACCTTGGAGATCATCGGGGTCGTCTCCAGCAAACCCGGCGTGGGCATCGTCGTCAACAGCTTCAACGCAAACTTCCTCTCCTCGGTGATCTTCTTGAACCTCATCGGTGAAGACGTCGACCTGGTCAGCCAGTCACAACAGGTGCGCAGGGTCTTGGAGCTCGGCTTCGCCCGGCAAAGCTTCGACACCATGACAGACGAGCAGCTTTCCGAGCTCGAGCAGCTCTTGGACACCATGAAAACAGCAGACAGCCATATCGACTTCTACACCTTGGACGCAAACTTCCACAAGGTGATCTTGCGCAACATCAACAACGACGTCTTGATCGCCTTCATCGACTCAGCCTGGGCCTGCGACCGTTATTACCGGGCTAAGTTCATCGATGACAGCACCCTGCGCTATGAAAAACACAAGCGCATCCTCGACGCCCTCAAAGCGCGCGACTTTGAGGCCTTCGAGAGTGCGCTCAACTACCACTTCTCATACAACTTCAAGGAATCGATCGGCATCAGGCCTTGATCTTGCCTCGTAAAGAAGAACACCCAGGCCATGAACTGTGCAAGTTCTATCTTAAACGCCTCGCAGTATAAACCAAGCGTCGTAACCGTAGGATAGCTCGTATTCCGATATCCTTCACGCAGACTAATCGAACACACAGAAAACGTCGTAAGCTTAGAAAGCTTCCTCTGCGACAACCCTGCCTCAAGCCGCGCAGCCCGCAAAGCTCTCGACACATGAAACGGCATCACCTCCAACAACAGAAGCATCTGCTCTTCCAACGTAAAATCTTCTTTGCTTGGAGCTTGGAGCTTGGAGCTTGGAGCTTGGAGCTTGGAGCTTGGAGCTTGGAGCTTGGAGCTTGGAGCTTGGAGCTTGGAGCTAAGCCGCGCGATCCGACCTCTGCCAACTCCAAAAACGAAATTACGTCGTACCTGAGCGCAAGACAAAGCCGTAGAATGGTATCCAGCTTTGGATGCCATTCTGGATTTGTCGTCACCTCAACAATCCACCTTGGGTTTGCGTCGGTTCGCGCGGCTAACATTTCTTGACTTACGTGCCTCTCTTCCATCACCTGACAGAGTGCTTGTTGAAACTGCATAGAGCTTCCTCCTATTATCGTTCTTAGCTCTTAAGAGCACTCTGTTTCGTGTTTGCTTCAGGAATTTCTTAAAAAAGATTTGTTTTATACCCTGAACATCAAAATCATATGACATTAGTAGTGTTTAAACTCTGTTTTGTAGGGGTCTTCCTACAATCAACCGTAACTTCTTCTCTCGTTTTCGTTTATCGATTCCCTAAGTTTTGGTTTTAGGCAATAAGCCCCATCAATCATGCTCTTAGCAGACATCTGATATGAAATAAATATCAAATTTGTAAAGAAAATCCGGTTTTTAGTTGAAGTATCGCGCTTCTGGTGCTAGTATATTCTTCAAGTGCAAAGTGTGTTCTACCCATGACAGAAGATTTCTTCTTTCAACTCGTAACCTCTTAGCACCCTTGCAGGTTTTTCTTTCAGTAGGAAGCCCCGCTTCCTCTTGAAAGATATGCAGCGCGTTTGTTTCGGCATCCGCTGCTCCGACCCTATGGCTTCAACCCTATAATGCACTCCTACAACCAGGTCTGTATCGGCGAAGCTATGGCCTTGAGTCACCTGTAACACCTTGTACTACATCCACTCTTTATAGCCTCTCCTTTTCGGGGAAACCCATCCTTGAAAAGGTTTTACTGTATTAGGAGCGTTCAGTTGGTGAACGGGAAAACCCGAAGCCGCCGCATCACCTTCTTTCCACATCTTCACTACCACATATTCCTGTTTGTACTACTATACACATTATGCAATCAGACTATACACCCAAGGAATTTTCCATCCTTTCCTACATCGACCAAAACTCAGACGCAACCCAGCGCCAACTGTCTGAGCACGTCGGTGTATCCTTGGGCACCATTAATATTCTCATCAAGCGCCTGGTCAAGAAAGGCCTCATCAAGATAGACCGCCTCCAACCCAACTCTGTAAAATACTTCCTCACCCCCGCCGGGATAGCAAGTAAGCTGGAGAGGACGTATGGGTATATCCTCAGAACCTATCGAGAGCTCTCTGTCTTCAGAGCACGGCTCACTGCAATACTCAGGCCGCTGCTTACAGAACAGCAAAAAGCCACCATCTGGTTCTTCGGTCCTGACGATGACTTCGCCCTTCTTTTAAAAGAACTGCTTGACTCAGCGTTCGACTTTCCTTCCAACAGAGTCCTCTCTGAACAAAAAGACCTCACCGCACTGCTCAAACAAGAACCTAAACTTCACCTCCTTACCTGGAACACCGCCTCTGACGAGTTACTGCAATCACTCGGTGTCAAGCATACCAATATCCTTGCATCGATATCGGTAGAGTAGGAAGAAGGGAAGAAAGAAGAGGCTTGGATCCTTCAAGAAACAGGAACACATTTGATGAATAAACGAATCTACCTTTCATCTCCCACCATGCACGACTTGGAGATGAAATACATCCAAGAAGCCTTCGACACCAACTGGGTAGCACCACTGGGGAAGAACGTGGATGAGTTTATTTGTATTGAGAAAGCATCTTAATTGAATTATTACTTATCGTGAGAATTAATTATGCAACCAGTATTTCAAGTTATTATCGAAGCCACTAAACAGAATCCTGTTTTGACAATAATACTTGCAATATTACCAACTGCAACCGGTGGATTTATCACAATTTTTCAAGATTGTAAAAATAGAAAGAATGAAAAACGAATTGCGCGGAGAAATTTATATACAGAGATAAGAGAAAATTTACAGCAATTCCTTTTTCAGGTTAACGCTCAGTTAACCAATTTGAACAATATTAAGGTATATGGTTTAGCTCTTAGTACCGCATATCCACCTTTGAAGGAAGAACCTTTTTTAAATCATGACCTTGATGAGTCAAGTTTTCAATTGACTACTTCCTATCTAAGGAATTTTTGCGAGGTTCTGTTTCAGAACACGGATAAGTTCAAGTCAATTGATATATTAGCCCAGTTCTATATTGAGTTTATCAAGACACATTGTTTTGAGTTATTGAATCCAAATTTTATTATTGATATGACAACTGCTTGCTTGATTAAAATTATAACGCCAGTACGACTGATAGGTGGGACGATTCAGGATAAAGAAGAGGCACTTGAGAATTATATCAATAGTTTAACCCAAGCTCAGATGAAAAATTCGAATCTTTGGGACATTAAAGCCAAGATAGTAGAACTCATCAAATTTACAGAAGATGAAATCAAAAAGCTTTGATATTCAATGTGGAATAAAGTGCTACTTGATAAATTTAATATTTTACGGAATATATCGGCACCATCTCGCCATGAAAGTTTCTTTAATATGCAGAGGCTTCGGAGCTTTGTGAAATTGGGTCGGAGTGCTGAGTCGGAGAAAAAGAAACATAGGAAACATAAGCCACACCTAAATTTAAAATCAAAGTTGAAACAGGTTGTAGGTAACTTATGAACATATGGTGGGGGTGGGGAGTAAGTATTTTGAAAAACACCAAAGATTGGAACTTTACTATCATAATTCTAAACCATGAATAGGGAAGAGAAACGTGGATGTACTATTTATTGATACATGTATTTTGAGAGGCGGAAGGGCTTTCTTTGAATCTACTTCAGCAACTTTAGTTAAACAAGTTTGTGCTCACAAACTAGTTAAGTTGATAATGCCGAGTTTCATTATCGAAGAATATAATCGTGGTGTTCTTGAATGCATTCAAGAACAATATGATCCACTTATTAGCAATATTACTAAAATTGAAAAAAAAATGCCTGAAGGAAGTATAAAGCAATCTCTCAAAAGTGCGTTGACTAGTTTAGAGAAAAGTAAATGTGATCATTTTAGTTTTAATATTGCCATGCTGGATACATTTATAAATGAATCAGGTGCAGAAAAAGTAGATATTTTTAAAAATGATTATGATGATGCTTTTAATAACTATTTTAAGCATAAAGGAATTTTTTCTTCTACCCACAATCGAAAAGATATTCCTGATGCGATAATTGCTGCACAAATTATCAATTATTCTTCTAAAGATGATAGATCGAATACTCATATCGTGACTGCTGATGGTCCATTTTTTGAGTATTTAACTAAAGAAGGATTTTCCTTATATAAAAGCCTTAGATGCTTCACAGATTCAGTAGTGTTTAAGAAATATTTAAAAAAAATGGATGATATCCTTAGGAAAGGAAAAGAAGAGCAGTTGCAGGAGAAAATTGATAGTATCATGACAGGGTTAATTGATTTTAAAAAAGAAGTTAACCAGAAAATTATTAGTATTTTAGAAAGAGATTTGCCTTATTCAGAGATTACAGATTCTCGTATAAATAGTGATAATAATACAGCGAGTATTGATGCAATAAATGGCTTTGATGATATCGAGTACGATATCAAGAGTTATAAGAAAGTTACAGATAGTCTTTATACTATCGAATTCTCTTTAACTTGCGATGCTGGAATAGAATATTTTGTCTATAAACATGATTATTACGATGATCAAAGAAATGAATCCTACATTATAGATGCAGAATGGAATGACCATTATTTTGAAGTAGGTGAAGAGGTCCTTCTTAGTATTAATGGGCTACTTTCTTTTTCTTTTAAGCTAGAAGGTCTAGATGTAGATAATTTCAATGATGTGTATGATGATTATACCATCTCTATTGATGATTTAGAGATTGAGCTTCAGGAAGACGGAATTAATTGTCCTAGTTGTTTCGACAAATAATTAATGCTATAATCTGTATAGATATACACTATAATCCAAAAATCCCATTTAAATACACCCAAGGAATTTTCCATCCTTTCCTACATCGACCAAAACTCAGACGCAACGCAGCGCCAACTGTCTGAGCACGTCAGTGTATCCTTGGGAACCATCAATATTCTCATCAAGCCTCAGGCCGCTGCTTACAGAACAGCAAAAAGCCACCATCTGGTTCTTCGGTCCTGACGATGACTTCGCCCTGCTTTTAAAAGAACTGCTTGATTCTGAGTTCGACTTCCTTTCCAAGAGAGTGCTCTCTGAAGAAAAAGAACTCACAGCACTACTCAAGCAAGAACCGAAGCTTCACATACTCACCTGGAACACAGCTTCTGATGAGCTATTACAATCACTAGGTGTCAAGCATACTAATATCCTTGCATCGATATCGGTGGAGTAGTAGGAAGAGGGGAAGAAAGAAGAGGCGCTGGGAAAGAAAGCTAGCATTAGCTGGCTCTGAGTAGGAGGCTTGTATCCTTCGAGATGGCCTAAATCACATCTTAGTTTTCTCCCCGTTTCCCTTAGTCGTCTTGAAGAATGATACGAGTAAGGAATATACGGGAATAAGCGAAATCGGCTCGAAAGCTGCATAAATATGCAGGAATCGAGGGGTTTTGGGATATTGGGCGAGAAGAACTGAGGTTTGGTGCGAGAGATCGTAGAAGAGGTAGCCACACCAAGATTTAGGCGCAGAGCTGAAATAGGTGGTGGGAAACTTATGAACATAGGGTGGGAGTGATGAGTTCCTGCCTATCTATTGTGATGAATTGAAGTGATAACTTATGGGAATTGAAGCTTTGAAATCTGAAGAGTTGAAAGACCATAAAAGAAAAGGAGTTTCTACAGTCTATTTATGTGTAAAGCGAACCCTTGATTTTATCTGCTCTCTATTGGCTTTGATTGTCCTTTCACCATTATTCCTGATTCTTATCATTGCTATTAAGATTGATTCAAAAGGACCTGTCCTCTTCAAGCAGAAACGTGTTGGAATCCATAAGACGCATTTCAACATCCTTAAGTTTAGAACTATGCGTATTGATACTCCAAATGATGTGCCTACCCATCAACTTAAGAATCCCGAGCAGTATATAACCAAAGTCGGGAAGTTTCTTAGGAAGACCAGCCTAGATGAACTTCCCCAGATTTGGAACATCTTCGTGGGTCAGATGTCTGTCATTGGTCCCCGGCCAGCCCTATGGAACCAGTACGATCTGATAGAAGAACGCGATAAATATGGCGTTAATGATGTTCCAGTAGGTCTTACAGGTTGGGCCCAGATAAACGGAAGAGATGAACTCCCTATTAAAGAAAAAGCTAAACTTGATGGTGATTATGTTAAGCAAATAGGGCTAATGATAGATATTCGTTGTTTCGTTGGTACCATTGTTTCAGTTCTTAAGCATGAAGGCGTGAAAGAAGGCGGGACGGGAAATGAGTAAAGGGAATCATGCAGGATAAGAATCTAGTCTTCGAAATATTTGATGAGAATGGAACATTACATAAATGCTGTAGTTGGTATAAACATTCATGGTTTGTGACATATGATAATGTAGATATTAAGATAGATAACTCAAAAGTGTTTTCTTGTGTATTGAATGATTTTTCCAATGGAGTTCAAATAGAGAAATATTTTGCATATTTTAGAACAATCGCAGAGACTGATTTAAGGAATAATTTGATACTTCCTTTACCAGCGACAGCTAGATTGCTTGGATTCGATTCTGATTGGGAAAACTCAAATTATGGTGACAATGTCGTCCTAAAAAATGGAAGTGATATTCTTTTTGATAGGCTAATAATATATTGGAATGGTCATAATAGTGGCGAACAACCTAGTATGTACTTTCTGAAAAAAGAGATGATAGAAAAGTATGTTCATAAAATCGAAGCTCTATTTTTAAGTGGAGCTTTGGGGAGAGTTCGATTGTTAATTCAGGGTCTTCCTGAAGTAACTAGCTATTTTATACCATTTTATTTTACTGAAATGAAGTTCCCTGTTTGGCGGACAATTATGAAAGATAGAAATTTTGCGATTGAGATTTTTACAAAGAAATTTAATCATCCTTTACGATATTTCTAGCTAATGAGTAGAAAAGGATTGATGGAAAAGTAATCATTACCTATGCCAACAGCTCTATAGAAACCAATATAGAACGTTGGCTCGTGCGCGAGGCATAGAAGTGTTACGTGGATATCCTTGATATGATTGATGGATCTTGGAGAGGTGCAGAGTTCTTTTCGATTATGACCGGAGTAAGGTAATTTATACACAGATGAAGTTAGTCGTTATTTCACAGTACTATTATCCTGAGTTGATGAGGATAACTGATATATGTGAAAGCTTAGTTAAACTTGGACATGATATTACTGTCATTACAGGCATACCCAATTATCCGGATGGAGAATTTTTTAAAGGGTATTCCTGGTTTAAGAAAAGGCAAGAAACGGTCAATGGCGTTAATATCATTCGTCTGCCGATTATTCCGAGAAAAAAGAACTTCGTTTTTCTAAGCTTTAATTATCTTTCTTTCGTTATCTCTGGGTGGTATTATAATCATTTCAGGAAAATAAATGCCGAGATTGTATTTAATTATGGCACATCACCTATAACGCAATGTCTTGTTGGAATCTGGCTTGGAAGAAAATATAAAGCTCCAGTAATTTCATATATTCTTGATTTATGGCCTGAGAGCTTTCAGGAAGTAACGGGTAATACTTCCAAACTTATCAAAAGAATGCTGGGAAGTCTTGTTAATTCAATTTATAAACGATCGGATAAAATTCTTACTTCTTCTGAATGCTTTATTCAATCTATTGCAGCTAGAGGAATACCAACAGAAAAAATTACATTTTGGCCTCAATATGCCGAAGATTTCTATTTCTTGAATGATTCTGTTGACCCAAATGCTTTAGCTAGAGATGAAAGGGTTCTCATTACCTTTGCAGGGAATATCGGAGTTGCTCAGGGTCTGGATATTCTTATACCAGTTGCTAATCAATTAAAAAAACAAAGTGTATCAGTTTGCTTTGTTCTTATCGGAGATGGCCGAGACAAGAATCGATTACAAAATATGGTTGAGTCCGAAGAGCTCCAAGACTTTTTCATGTTTATCGCTAAACAACAACCTCAGACGATTCCCTCTTATTTGTCCAGTTCTGACGCAGGGCTCTTGATTCTCAAGAAAAGCAACATATTCTCCATGACCATCCCTGCAAAATTACAGACCTATATGGCTTGTGGTGTGCCGATTATTGGTTCTGTTGATGGTGAATCCCAACATATCATCAATCAAGCAAACGCAGGGTTGGTTGCTGATGCCGAGGATGTTGATCAATTAGTTTCAGCGATTTCGAAATTCTATGCGCTTTCCCATTTCGAGAGGCAAGCTATGGGAGAATCAGCAAGGAAGTATGCGTTGGAACACTACAACAAGAAAGTACTTCTTGATGAGTTCGAAACACTCATAAGAACATTAGTTTAAGGATTAAGATATTATGTTCACCAATAAGACCATCCTGATCACCGGCGGTACCGGTTCTTTCGGTAATGCCGTACTGGAACGCTTCCTGAATACTGAAATATCTGAGATTCGAATATTCAGCCGCGACGAGAAGAAACAGGATGACATGCGGCACCTTTACAAGAACGACAAGATCAAGTACTACATCGGGGATGTCCGCGACTACCGAAGCATCCGTGATGCCCTTAACGGGGTGGACTTCGTATTCAGTGCAGCAGCACTGAAGCAGGTTCCTTCTTGTGAATTTTTCCCTATGGAAGCGGTAAAGACCAACGTCATCGGAACCGACAACGTGCTGACCGCCTGCATCAATGCAGGTGTGAAGAAAGTCATATGTCTCTCCACCGACAAGGCAGCCTATCCAATCAATGCCATGGGAACCAGCAAGGCGATGATGGAGAAGGTCTTTGTTGCAAAGTCCCGTACGGTGGCCGAAGACAAGACGCTCATCTGCGGGACAAGGTATGGCAACGTACTGTGTTCCCGTGGTTCTGTTGTTCCCTTGTTCGTGGAACAGATCAAAGCAGGCAAGCCTTTGACGGTTACCGAGCCATCCATGACCCGCTTCATCATGACCCTCGACGAGGCTGTCGATTTGGTTCTCTATGCTTACGAGCATGCCCGTACCGGGGACATTCTGGTGCAGAAGGCACCGGCAAGTACTATTGGAGACCTTGCCCAGGCAGTGAAGGAACTCTTTGGAGCCGACAACGAGATTCGGACCATCGGTATCAGGCACGGGGAGAAGATGTACGAGACGCTGTTGACCAATGAGGAGTGCGCCCATGCAATTGACCTTGGCAATTTCTACCGGGTTCCTGCAGACAACCGCGACTTGAACTATGACAAGTACTTCACTGACGGCAACGGCAAGCGTACCACCCTCACCGAGTTCAACTCCGGCAATACGACACTGCTCACCGTACAGCAGATCAAGGAGAAGCTGCTCACCTTGAAGTACATCCAGGACGAGCTGAAGGCATGGGAGAGTCGCTAGCATGAGGATACTGGTAACAGGATCAAGCGGCTTCGTAGGGAGAAACCTCATCGCCGAGCTGAGAAGCAAAGGCCATGATGAGCTCTACCTCTACGACATCGACACCGATCCCCAACTGCTGGACTCGTATACCAAGGACTGTGAATTTGTTTTCCACCTTGCCGGGGTGAACCGCCCCAAGGACCAAGAAGAGTTCATGCAGGGCAACTTCGGTTTCACCGATACCCTGCTCACCTCCTTGAAGAAGAACAACAACACCTGTCCCGTACTTATCACCTCCTCCATCCAGGCAGAGATGGAAAACCCCTATGGAAGGAGCAAGAAGGCGGGTGAGGATCTGCTCTTCGCCTATGCCCAAGAGACAAGCTCTGTCGTGAATATATTCCGCCTTCCCAACGTTTTCGGCAAGTGGTGCCGGCCCAACTACAACAGTGCGGTGGCAACCTTCTGTTACAACATTGCAAGAGACCTTCCCATTACGGTCAACGACCCCGAGGTGGTAATGAACCTGGTGTACATCGATGATGTGGTCCAGGCTTTCCTGGCTGCACTCAAGGGTGATGTCCTGAAGGTAGGAGAGTATTGCCAAGTATCCACCGTCCATACTGTGAAGCTGGGAAGGGTTGTGGAACTTTTAAGACAGTTCAGGGAGAGTCGGACAAACCTCTCGGTACCCAACATGGCGGACAGCTTTGAGAAGGTGCTGTACAGCACCTACCTGAGCTACCTGCCGGAGAACCAATTCAGTTATCCGCTGAAGATGAACACCGACAACCGTGGCTCCTTCACCGAGATTCTTCGTACTGCTGAAAGAGGCCAGTTCTCGATGAACATCTCCAAGCCGGGAATCACCAAGGGCAACCATTGGCACCATAGCAAGAATGAGAAATTTCTTGTTGTAAGTGGAAAGGGCCTGATCCAGTTCAGAAAGATCGGGACTACTGAGGTGATCGACTACCATGTGTCGGGAGAGAAGCTTGAGGTTGTGGACATTCCCCCGGGGTACACCCACAACATCATCAACGAGGGGGAGGGGGAGCTGGTCACCTTCATGTGGGCCAATGAGCCGTACAACCCCGACAGGCCCGATACGATATTCGAGAAGGTGTGAGAAGCATGGAAAAGATGAAGGTGATGACCATCCTGGGGACAAGGCCCGAGATCATACGGCTCAGTGCGGTGATCCGGAAGTGCGACCGGTACTTCAACCACATATTGGTGCATACGGGGCAGAACTGGGATTATACGCTCAACCAGGTGTTCTTCGAGGACCTGGGGCTGAGGGCTCCCGACTACTACTTGGATAGTGTCGGAAAGAACCTGGGCGAGACGATGGGCAACATCATTGCCAAGAGCTACGAGGTGATCCAGAAGGAGAAGCCCGATGCTCTCTTGGTATTGGGTGACACCAACAGCGCCCTGTCGGCAATCAGCGCGAAGCGCCTGAAGGTGCCCATCTTCCACATGGAAGCAGGAAACCGCTGCTGGGACTGGAACGTCAGCGAAATGATCAACCGTAAGATAGTTGATCACATCAGCGACATCAACCTTCCGTACACCGAGCATTCCAGAAGGTACCTGCTTTCAGAAGGGCTGGACGGCAAGACCGTCTTCGTCACCGGCTCTCCCATGCGGGAAGTCTTGGACAATCACATGGAAGGCATCCGGAAGAGCGATGTGCTTGCTAGGCTGAATCTTGAGAAGAACCGTTACATTCTGGTCTCG
>Ga0334889_1001292_pt1 | contig 33773 bp, 22 predicted proteins | sample GraSluR1_MG_2_FD_207222 | JGI IMG/M metagenome (GOLD analysis project Ga0334889, IMG submission 207222) | Sludge microbial communities from methane-producing bioreactor in Wageningen University, Netherlands - Granular Sludge_8_08-R1 | ecosystem: Engineered > Bioreactor > Anaerobic > Unclassified...
GATAATCGCCGTGCTCTTCTCTGTACATATCAAGGAACGACTCGGCGAGCTCGATCCCCAAAAGCTCAGCCTCTTCATCGGGGATCATCCGGGGATCGAAGCTGTAGAAGTTGTTCCCGGTGGGGAGGGCGTCGGCCCTTCTGATGGGATCGCCGCCGGGCTCGGAGCGGATGAACTCTCCGGATAGCGCCCGGAGGGCGTTATCCATCTCTCTCGTGGACCGATCGAGCCGCTCTCCGTAATCGACCGCCAGACGGAGGTATGACGATATCTCCTCGCTCGACGCTCCCAGGATCGATTTCTGGGCCTCCAGGATATCGGTGCCGTTGATCAGGACATCGAAGAGGAGCTCATCTGCCCTCCCGCTGCTCTTCGTAGAAGATCTCGATCCATCGCCACAGACCTTCTCCACCTGGTCGATGTAAGAGCTCCCCAGCATCGATCTGACCATCCCCACCTTGGAGGTGCCGTTGGGCGGAACCCCAAAGACGTGAAGCCCGTAGGGCAAGGTCTCATCCCGGAGTTCCAGGAGGTGGTCGTGGAGCTTTATGTCGAGGAAGCCGTCGAACTCGGCCTCGTTCATATCCGAGAGGTTGGTGGCGTTGACGCTGAGGTCGAGCTCGAGGCCGAGGGAGGCGTAAACCTCGACAATGGACCTTCGGTACGAGAGCTTCAGGGCGGGATCGGTGGCGCTCTCGTAAGATTCGATCTTGTCGGCGAGGGCAAGAAACTCGTCGTAGAGCCCAGAGGAGACTATCGGAGGGGTGAGGTGGTCGATGATCACGGCGTTGCCTCTCCGCTTCGCCTGGGTCCCCTCGCCGACGTTGTCCATGATGTAGGGATAGACCACAGGCGTATCCTGGACGAGAAGCGGCGGGTAGTCGTGGCGCGAGAGGCCCGCCTGCTTTCCCGGTCGCCACTCCTGGGTGCCATGAGTTCCGAAGTGGACGATGGCGTCGGCATCGAAGTTGTTATTCAGCCATAGGTAGAAGGCCAGGTACTGGTGGCCGACGGGGACCGAGGTGTTGTGGTAGAGAGCCTCCTCGGTCATCAGGCTTCCTACCATCGGCTGGGGAGCGAGGACGACGTTACCGAACCTTATCAGCGGTATGACGAAGGCGCCGTCGCAGACCATCCCGCCATCCCCCGGAGGCGCGCCCCACCATTCCTCGATCTCGGCCCGCACTTCCTCAGGGACCTCTCCATTGGTGCCGTTGTACCACTCCAGGTATTCGTCGACGGCCAATAGCTCAACGTGCTCTGAGTCCACCACCTCTTTGAGCTCCTCGGCAGCCCAGGTCCCGACGTTCCGGCTGGCGACGAAGAGGTCGATGATCTCCTTTCCGGTGGTGGGAAGATCCTCCTCGCCGAGGTAATATCCTTCATCCTTCATCTTCGAGAGGAGGAGGGGCAAGCTGGCGGAGATGTCCAGGTAGCTGGCGCCGATGTTGTTCTTCCCGCCGCCGTGGTTGTAGTAGATGATCGCCACCCGCTTCTCCGAATTGTTCAGATTTTTGAGGCGGCCCCATGCAGCGGCGCGATCGCATAGCCACTCCATCTGGTAATCCACCGGTCTGTATCGCATCTCTTCTGTGATGGGGTCCTCAGCCCTCCCCGCCACCCAGATGTACTCGATGGCTCCGTCGATCTCCGGCTGGACGATCTGGAACGGGACTGACTGAGGGCTGAGGCCGAAGGTGCTGGCCTCCCATTCTTCTGGGGCGTAGTAGTAGTCTGTGACGGCCTTCATCACCGGGACGTTGAAGGCCTCGATCCTCTCCTTCCCGGCTTCCGGATCGCCGTAATAAAGGTAGAATCCTTTGAATGAGAGGATCAGGTCGACGAGGACCTCGCCTTCTTCATCGGTGAAGAGATGGGCATCGTCTTCGATGAAGTTGGAGTGGACGGCGATGACGTTAATCCCCCTCGATTCGAGGGCGGCTATGGCGGCGTCCTCCCAGCCTATGACGCCGACGGTGAGGTTTGAGGGGTCGTAGACGTGTCCATCGGTCCTGTTCCTGTACCATTCGAGATACTCGGTGGAGTTCTCAAAGACCTTCATCGGGTACGTCTCGGGACGGTAGATTCCTCCGGTGGGAGCATCCACCTCTTCGGGCAGTTCGTACTCGACGTACAGATCGTTGAAGGCCGCCCCGGTCCAGAGGATCCAGTTTATCGCGTTCGCCTCGCTGGGGACGTCGTCGTTGAAGTAGCCGGATATCGGCGAATATAACGGATCGGATACGTTGACGTTTGATATCGTCGAATCGTCCACCATCTTCATGAACGTCGGAATTTTGACGCCTGCAGCTGTGGCATCCTGCAGCCTCCCCTCGAGATCGTTCATGGTGGACCCTCCAAGATGGGCCACGTATATCACGTCATATTCAGAGAGATCGTCCTCCGAGGAAGCGGCCTCTTCTCCGTCGAGGACCCGGACGTCGAAGAGGTCCTGAATAAGGAGGGACTCGCTGGAGGCTTTTTTGATGGCGTATCCGGTGGAGTCGAGGTTCATTATGAATAGGACGCGAGTCTTGGGCTGCAAGATCACCGGCTCTGGAATCTCAAACCCGGTAAAGATGCCGAGGAACTCCTGCCCCATGAGCCTGAGCATATTGGCCATGTTTTCCTCTCCGCCCTGGACCCAGTACCTTTCGATCTCGTCGAAGTCGGGGGAGGTGAGGTCGCAGCATCGAGCGGTGACGTTGGGAGATAATCTGTATCCTACGAACCTCGTCCCCAGGAGCCTCGATTCGTTTATCTTCGGGGACCATCCCTCCGCCAGAGCCTCATTCCGGGACTCTATGAAGACGACGGAGTACTCAGAGAAGTTCATCTCCTCTCGGAGTTCGTCTCCTCTGGTGAGGATGGAGACGTCCAACTCCGAAGATACCGAGGGTTCCATGGCAGCCTCTTTCAGGGGGAGCTCGTTGTAATCGGTCCCCAGGATGAATAGAAATCCTTTGGGCTCGGTGAGAATCGTCTCCAGCTCCTCTGCCTTCATCTCATCCGCCATCGCCGGGGCAGCGAGGGGCGAGATGACGAAGAGGGCCGCAAATAGCATGGTCATCGATGAGAGAACCGTTATCCTCCTGGACATCAGAACCTCCAAACAAGTTACCTCCAAACAAGATATTTTGAGTTTGAGTAAATTTACTTTATTTAAGGCTTTTGCGCTGAGTGACTGCTCCCTACCCCTGAAGGGGGAGGGCTTCCATCGATTCGATACCGAGAGATGGAAGCCCCAATCTCAGAATATTGATCGCCGCGTTTTGATCTCGGTCCATGACCAACCCACACTGAAGGCATTCGCGGACCCGATTAGATAGCGATTTCGAAACTTTAACCTCCATTCCGCAGTAAAGCTATGCAAGATTAGAAATTTCTGGCTTTTCTTAATGCGCATAAATTCAAATTAAATACCCAATTTTTGTTAATAATAATTTTAACTGAATTTATTAGCACGATATTGACGATCGAGTATTTTATCGATTTATGTTGGTTGCCCATAAGACGGGGGCTGGGGTCATAGGACGGCATTCATCCCCTCCCTTAAAAGGGAGGGGTCTTCTTCCTGCGTTTCTATAATTTGTGCAGCCTCTAAGTATATCTCTTCTCCTCGACGGGGCCGACCCGAGGGATAAATCGCCCTCCGAACGGCATCGTTTGAGGCGGGTCGCCCCTCTTCGCAAATAGATTGATTAATGAAGAGGCAGCTGAAAAGACTGGACGGAAGGCTGGTTTGAGAGACGAAGAAGGGGGGGCAGGAAGTGAGGAAGTTATGGCATATTCTGATGGCAGCAGCTTTGATCCCGCTTTTAACGGCCGGTTTGAGCTCACCGGTTGAGATCGATATCTTTGGAGGGTGCAGGGAGCTACCCCTCATCTTGATGGCACCGCTTCCGGCGGCGGCGCTGGGTGGGGGGGGCGATCCCGGCGAGGATGAAGACGACGCCGATGCCTTCATCCTCAACGGCGATGAGGACGCAGCAGAAGTCCGGCTCCTCGCCTCGGACGCCGGGGGGTTCGTCATAGACCTCCACCTCCGGGGGCTGAAGGTGGAGGTGGCCGAAATCGGGGGCGAAACCTTCCACGTCCTCACCGTCTCGGAAAAAGCCACCACCATCGAGGTGGGCAGGCCCGAGATTCCGGTGGTAAGCGAGGTCATAGCCGTCCCCGCCGGGGCAAGGATCAGGGCCACAGTGATCAAGTCGTCCTTCTCAGCCTACCCCGGGTACAGGGTCCGGCCGTTCCAGCCGCCGGAGGTCGACTGTGACCCCTCCGAGGAGGCCCGGCCCTTCGTCATCGACGAGGAGTTCTATTCTCAAGACGCATTTTACCCCCGAGAGCTCGTCATCGTCGGCGCTCCGGGAACCTGGAGAGACCTGGATGTGGTGGAGCTTCAGATCAACCCCGTCGCCTTCAACCCCGCCTCCGGCGAGCTGAGGGTATACGACCATCTGAGGGTCAGGATCGATTACGAAGGCGCAACCCTGGAGAAGAGGACGGCGGAGCCGAAGTTTTCCAGGATGTATCAGGACGTGATCCTGAACTATGACACCCTCGACCTCGTGGTGGCGGAGGCAAAAGCAAGCGAAAGAAAGCTTCCCCTCATCGGAGACGCCGGGATAGACGGGCCGAGGGCGAGCTCAGATCTCGTGAAGTACCTCTCGATAAGGCATGAAGGACAGGCGTCTTATGAGAGCGTCAGCCCCCTGCTGGAGATGCGGGCTGAGAGGGGGCTTCCTTTCGTCTCCTACAGCTTTCCTTCATCGTCGACCCCCTCGGCGGCGGATGTCAAAGAGGTCATAGCCGCGGTTTATGGATCACATCCTGAGCTCGAGTACGTCCTTATAGTGGGAGATATCGACCGTCTCCCCTGGAACTCCGACTGGGGCGGGTTTCCCGGAGACTACTGGTACGGCTGCGTTGCAGGAGACGACCTCTACCCAGAGGTGGCGGTGGGCCGGATATCTGCCAAAGACGACGGAGAGGTCGTAGCGCAGGTGAATAAGATCCTCGGCTATGAGAAGAGGCAGCCTTATGGCGGCTGGAGGCCGAAGGTCCTCCTCGTCGCCCACGCCCAGGACGCTCCGGGCAAGTACCAGGGGTGCAAGGGGTCGATAAGGACGGCATCGTATGCCAGCCCCTTCGTCTTCGAGACCGCCTACGGGGCTGACCCTGCCGAGGGCGGCGACGGTGCCACCAACGCCGACGTTATGCTGGCCATCGATTCGGGGGTGGGGATCGTCAACTATCGGGGGCACGGGGGCTATACGTACTGGGGGTCGGGCTGGAACTATGCAGGCGAGAGCTACGGGACCGCAGAGGCCCACGCCCTGGAGAACGGGCTTATGACCCCCATAATCTTCAGCATCGCCTGTTACAACGCAGCCCTGGACCATTCCGGCGAGTGCCTCGGGGAGGCCTTCGTCAAGGACTACGGATCTGCGGTCGCCTTCCTCGGGGCAACCCGTCCCTCCTATACGATCGAGAACCACGACTTCGACAGGTACCTCTTCGACGCCATCGGAAACGAGGATATTAGAGACCTGGGCTGGGCCGTAAACGACGCCAATGTCGAATTGATCGCAAAGTACGGATCGGACTCATACGCCGCATGCAACGTCAAGATGTATCTGCTCTTAGGAGACCCGGCTCTCGAGGTGAGGCTCGAAGAGCCCAACTATTCCCCACAGACCCCCTCATGTCCGACGGGCCCCGACAGGGGCAAGATCGGCCTCGCGTACAGCTACTCGGCCTCATCGACCGACCCCGACGGCGACTGGTTGAGTTACACCTTCGACTGGGGCGACGGCGCGACCTCGCAGACCGACTTCGTCGACTCCGGCGCCACCGCCGGCCTCCCCCACATCTGGGATAGGCCCGGGGTCTACTCCGTCAGGGTGAGGGCCGAGGACGTCTACGGCGCGTCCTCGCAGTGGTCTTGCGCGATCGAGGTGACGATAGCCGAGAGGGTCAACAGGTTTGTCGGCTCCCGCAGGCTGCCGGTTTCTTAAATTATAAACCTGTAATATTATATAAAATTGTAAAAATGAGGGGGAGAGAATAGATTAATTGACCGCAGATCAGCCTCATCGGAGCGCTTAACTTATATAGGACTTACGCAGTTGGGTGCCTAGCGCGCAAAATTTTAAACAAATGTACCATAACAATGCGTTAAAACCAATATCATCCATCTTTATGGCAATTATCATGCGCCAGAGTCACAAGTCGCACGTCAACTGCGTAACTCCTATTATATTATGCGGCTCAAAATAACAGCCATCAGATTGAAAAGTAGGGAGTAGTGATAGAATGAAGAAGATCGGAAAAGTGGCCATGGCCATCTTCGCGTCGCTTCTGATTTTTTATCCTGCCGCAGCGGCGGCCGGCGCGCAGCTCGCAGAGATGAAAGACGACGTGGTGGCGGCGGGAGGAGACTGGGCCGCCATCGAAGCCCTCCTGGATTCCCTCTCTCCGGAGGATAGGGAGCTTGTCATAGCGACCTATCCCGAGCGGCTCGCAGAGCTTGCAGAGGTGAGGAGGGCGATCGAGGAGTCGGGGGCGAAATGGACGGCGGGACTGACCACCGTATCGATCCTGCCGCCGGAGCTTCGGCCGGGGACAGGACCCTCCATAAACCCCGAGGGGATCAGGACGGTCTGGCCGATGGAGAGCTCTCTATCGACGGACGACCTCCCGGCCGCGTGGGACTGGAGGAACGTCAATGGCTCCAACTGGATGACCCCGATAAAGAACCAGGGGACCCATGGAACAGGATGCTTCTTCGGAGCCTTGGGGGCGGTGGAGCCGAGGATGAAGCTTGCGGCCAACAACCCGGACCTCAGGCCCGACCTCTCGGAGCAGTACCTCATCTCATGCGGTACCGTGACCTGCGGCGATGATAACGCCTCTGAGCTCATAGCCAAGGAGCTCACCTGCTCCGGGACCGTCGACGACGGATGCTTCCGATACGACGGCGTGAACGTCCCCCCCTGCACCGAGAGCTGCTTTGACCGGGACTCCCGGAAGTACAACATTGAGGGGTGGGCCTGGGTCTCCGGGGATCCGGCCGTCATCGACGTAGCCAGGATCAAGCAGGAGATCTTATTCGGAGGTCCCGTCTCCTCCAGGATGACCGTCTATGCGGACTTCTCTAACTACAACGGCACCGGGATCTACAGCCATGCGACAGGAGGGGAAGTCGGAAGCCAGGTGGTGGACATCCTCGGCTGGGGAACGGATAACAGCACCGACTACTGGATCTGCAAGAACTCCTGGGGGGTCGGCTGGGGCGACTCCGGCTGGTTCAGGATAGAGATGGGAGACTCGCACATCGGCTACGAGGCGCTCGCCTACCAGCCTAAGATCCGGGGCAAGGTCCTCTTCTACGAGGGGCACGGTCCCGTATACGCCCTCATCGGCAACTACTCGGAGTGGGGCAACAGGCTCGCCGGAAACGGCTACCTTGTCCACAGCAGCGATGAGGCAACCTTGACGGCGGAGCTCCTCGCGTGCTACGACGTCGTGGTGATAGCAAACCCCGAGGTCGCCTTCAGCGCCGATGAGCTTGCCGCCCTCAAGGAGTTCGTGATGCGGGGGCGGGTCATCGCCGCCGGTGACGGCGACCTCTTCGAGAACGCTGTCATCTATAAGCAGGATAACGTCAAGGCGGCGGTCCAGTATGTCGACTGGCTCGCCACCGGGGACGGAGGGGGGCTGATGGTGATGGGAGAGCGGGCATTATCGAACGCCGCCGCCAACCAGGTGGCAAACCTCTTCGGCCTGAAGATAAACTCCGACATCATACACGACCCGAAGCGGTACGAGGCCGATACCTTCTGGCCGATCCTGGGGCCGAAGGAGGACGTCCTGGTCCCCGCCTCCGCGAGCCTCGCGATCTCCAAGGACGCCTTCCCCCTGGCGAGGACGACCTCTTCCGGGTACGTCACCGCAGGGGTAGCAAGCAGCGAAGCCGCGTCGTCTGAGGCGGCCGAGGTCGCCGTCACCCCCGAAGAGATCGAGCTCTCGGTGATGTCCGCCGATGAGGACGCAATAGCCCTCGACGTGGAGTCTGCCGGATACGAGATCCTGCCCGAGGATATGCCGCCTGCAGGCGACCTCTCGCCCGAGGGGGAGCTGGCCACCGCCCCCGCTGAGGAGGCGGGGATGGAGGTCTCCTCCGATCCTGTCCCGATGGCGGGGCTCTCCTTCACCGGGCCGATCGTGATCGCGGCGATCGACTTCGGGAGGAAGGGGGAGGATACGGTGGGGATATTCAGAAATGGCGGCTGGCACTTAGACTACGAAAATGATGCGATTCCGGATAAGGTTTTTGGCTACGGTACTGGTACGGATATCCCTATCACAGGTGACTGGAGCGGTGATGGCAAGGATACAGTAGGCATTTTCAGAAATGGTGGTTGGCACCTAGACTACGATAACAACGGTATTCCAGATGAGACCTTCGGATTCGGTGTAGGGACAGATGTCCCAATAACAGGTGATTGGAACGGAGATGGGAGGGATTCGGTGGGTCTGTTCAGAGATGGGATTTGGATTCTAGATTACGATAACAATGGGATTCCCGATAAGATCTTTGGATTCGGAATATCCACGGATATTCCGATTACTGGAGACTGGAATGGTGATGGCAAGGATACAGCAGGCATATTCAGAAACGGTGGCTGGCACTTGGACTTCGACAACGATGGGATTCCCAATAAGATCTTTGGATTTGGGATAGGTACAGATGTACCGATAATCGGTGATTGGAACGGAGATGGTAAGGACTCGGTGGGTCTATTCAGGGATGGCTTATGGATCTTAGACTACGATAACGATGGGATACCAGATAAAGTCTTCAATTACGGCTTGAGCACGGATATTCCAGTTGTCGGCGACTGGTATAAGAATTAGTAAAATTTTAAAATCCGCTGAAAAGCGGATTATTTTTATTTTAATTATATATCTTGATATTATACAAAATATCTATACGTTAGATCCAGCAGCTGAGATACTACATATCAAAATAATTAATATTAATATATTTATAAGCCATAACATCTATAGACTGTAAATTCAATTCGATTGATAATGATTCATGAATCTCTCGAAAAGTTCAAATGTCCATTTATAATACGAAATATCCAAAAAAATCCGAAATAATGACTATGCCCAGATCAGAAACTTGGATCCATGCAAAAATTCAGATTACAGTAAAATTTATAATCTGAAACGTCTTTTAATTATCAGTTATCAGTTGAGGAGGATTGATAAAGATGAACCGAATGGCTGTATCAACATTGGCCATGCTCCTGGTATTGGGGGTTTTTTTTCCGGCTTCTTCGGCCGCAGACGATCCAGAGCTGTTGATCATGAGAGACGCGTTGGTGGAGGCCGGAGGAGATTGGGCCGCCATCGAGGATTTTCTCTCCAAGCTCTCACCAGAGGTTAGGGCGAAGGTGATGGAGACGTATCCTGAGAGGATTGCGGAGCTTCAGGAGCTACAGAGATCTATTGAAGAGAGCGGTGTGAACTGGACCGCAAATATGAACCCGATCCTCCTTTTGCCCCCCGAGGATAGGCTAAAGCTTTTGGGGAGTCTTTCTGAGACCGATGAAATCGATTCCGATATGAGGTCAGAAATGGTCTATGAATTGAGGAGCGCAGCCTTCCCGACAAACTTTGACTGGAGAAATTTTGATGGCTATGACTGGACGACACCCGTCAGAGATCAGGGCCCCTGCGGCAGCTGCTGGGCATTTGGGGCTGCGGGCGCGGTAGAATCGAGGATGAAGATCGCAGCTGATAATCCCAACCTCCAACCAGAACTATCAGAACAGGAGATCCTCTCCTGCTCGCCAGGGAGCTGTGGTGGCTGGTATTTGAGTGGCGCATCCGACTGGATGAAGTACTATGGTGTGGTCGATGAAAACTGTTATCCATATCTTGCGATCGACACAGCACCCTGTCACGGCAGCTGCACGGATCGTGATTCCAGGCGGTACTACATATCCGACTGGAGCTGGATAGGCTCTGTCTACAACATAAACGACGTCTCTCCCGACGCGATCGCTGAGCAGATAATCAGTGGCGGCCCGGTTGGAACCTACATGGAGGTATGGAGCGACTTTTATGGCTACAGCAGCGGGATATATAAAAAGACACCAGGTGCCTTTTATGAAGGCGGCCACTCCGTGGTCATAGTAGGATGGGGCTACGACCCGGAAGATGGATATTACTGGATCTGCAAGAACTCCTGGGATACGACCTGGGGTGAAGCTGGCTGGTTCAGGATCAAGATGGGAGAGGTGAGGATAGAAGACCAGACTATCGCCCACCAGCCGAGGAGGGCAGCAAAGATTCTATTCTACGAGGGCCATAACCCCCCAAGCGATTTTTCGTTAGCTTCCGGTTATGCTGAGTGGGGCAACGTCCTCGCGGCTAACGGATATCTGGTACACAGATCTACGGACGCGCCTCTCACATTGGACCTTCTAGATGACTATGATGCTGTGATCATTTCGAGCCCAAAAACGTCGTTCAGTGCATCGGAGGTTGCAGCCATTAAGGAGTTCGTCAAGAGAGGTCGGGTTATCGCCACAGGAGATGGGAATCTATTCCGTCAGGACGCCGTCTACAAACAGGATAACGTCTTGGTATCAGTTCAGTATTTAGACTGGCTCGTTTCAGGGAAGGGCGGTGGACTCCTCATCATGAGCGAATGGGGCAGCTACGCTCAGCAGGAAGGATCTTTTGGGCCTTCAAACCAGGTAGCAAATCCCTTCGGACTAATTTTCAATTCTGATGTGATCATCGATCCGAAGCGATATGATAATAACGAATTCTGGCCTATCCTGGGGCTTAAGGAGAACGTCCAGATTTTTGCGGGGTGCAGCCTTTCTATCTCCAAAGATGCGTTCCCTCTAGCAAGGGCGACACCTTCGGGATACGTCTCAATGTCGGCGGATGACTTTGAGGAGGCCGAGTCCATGGGCCCGAGTTTCATCGCCGAGATAGCAGAAACATACGAGATAGAGTTAGACGGTTATGATTTTGCGGCTGAGGATACGCCCCCCATGGGATTATCACCCTCAGAAACAGATCTTTTGCCGCCGGACTATGATGCTGAGCCCTTCATAGATGCAGGAGAGTCGCCGGTCACGCTCTCAGGTCTCGAATTCTCCGGGCCGATAGGAATAGCTGCGATCGACTTCGGGAGGAAAGGTGAGGATGCGGTGGGGCTTTTCAAGGATGGCGTATGGGATCTGGATTACGACAACGATGGTGTTGCTGACAAGGTATTTGGATATGGGGCAAGTACGGACGTGCCAGTCGTAGGTGACTGGAATGGAGATGGCAAGGATACTGTAGGCGTATTCAGAAACGGAGTGTGGTTCTTGGACTACGACAATGACGGTGTTGTTGACAACATATTAGGATATGGGACAAGTACGGACGTGCCGGTCGTAGGTGACTGGAACGGAGATGGCAAAGATACTGCAGGCATATTCAGAAATGGCGGTTGGCATTTGGACTACGATAATGACGGAGTTCCTGACAAGGTATTTGGATATGGGACAAGTACAGACTTGCCAGTAGTAGGCGACTGGAATGGAGATGGCAAAGATACTGCGGGCATATTCAGAAGCGGTGGTTGGCATTTAGACTACGATAATGACGGAGTTCCAGATGAGGTATTTGGATATGGGACAAGTACAGACCTGCCAGTAGTAGGCGACTGGAATGGAGATGGTAAGGATACTGTAGGCGTATTCAGAAATGGTTTATGGTTCTTGGACTACGACGACGATGGAGTTCCTGATAAAGTATTTGGATATGGGACAAGTACAGACCTGCCAGTATTAGGCGACTGGTATAAAACCTGACTTGTTATGAGGACAAGTAAAATAAATACAGGATGCAATTTGCATCCTCCATCATTTTTTGAATTTCATATTTGAGAGATATATAATAATGACTATGCTGTTGAGAGGATGTAACCAAAAAAGACTTAAGTGGATAAATTAAGGTAGAAATTACGAGGTAGGATGATGAATGTCAACGGTGAAACTGAGTTGCTGATCAACAGTCATTGGTCATCGGTTAAGTCCATTTTGATAGGTTTCAACGTAAAGAGTTATTCTTTTCATTAACAAATTATATTTCAATATTGCCAGTGCCGTGAAAACGGATGTGATAAATGTCCTGTGTGTGGTATCTAAACCTGAAGGAGAATAGGTCTATCATATAAATTTTTAACTGTTTCTCTTTAAGAACCGCTATCGGCGGACAATTCATTAAGGTTTTTTGGCTTAACCGATGACCAATGGATCAACAGTTTAGGTTTTGGCCATGGTTATTTTGATGCGGTAGACTATTCCAGTGGAACTCTTTTTGGGCTCCTCGCTGTTTCATGTGGGTAGATTGAACTTGAGTTTTCCCAATCTTAGATATATAGTTGTGACAAAATTCTTTGTTGTCCTGAAGCCTCTCGCGGCGTCTTTTGCTGATTGGATAAGGCTATTTATCCCTTCTAAGATTCCGTTATCAATTCTGGTATTTATATAGTTCAGAACACCATGCCAATGCGCCTTAATCGTTTTTGCTATTTCAATAACGGGCGTCAGCCTGGAGTGCGTTGCCCAAAAATACCATCGTTTCAACCAATCTTCTGCCAAAAGAGAGTCTTTGAAGTTCCAGAGATCTCTTAAGCTCAATTTGATATTGTAAGCTCGCATGGTTTTTAATCTCATATCTCTAAGGGACCCTAATTGAGTTCTCTGCTTTTTTGTTAGTTTCTCAGGATTTTTCAGCCAGATATATCTGGTGCGCTTCAAGTTGCTGTTCTGAGACTGCTCCTCATGTCGCACTTGATCTACAGCTTGGTTCATAAGCTTCATCACATGGAACCTATCAAATGTTATTGAAGAATTTGGAAAGTTTTTAGTCACCCCAGATATAAATGCAGGAGACATGTCGCAGCAAAAATGACGTACATTATCACTTAATCCATTATGATCCTCAAGGTCGTCCTTAAATGACTTGATCGCATTGGCATCTTTCCCTTCGCATACATATATGACTTTAGATTTATCCAAATCGACAAAAACGGATATGTAGTTATGACCTTTTGCTCTGGAAGTTTCATCGACACCGACTGATTCTACCTTTGAAAAGTCCTCCTCTGATCTCGCTTTCGAAACGTAATGCTCCAAGACTCGCCAGATCCGGGTATCATGTTCTCCGATCAAGTCCGCCACCGACTTGACAGGCATGTGTTGAGCCATTAAAATTATCAAGGAATCCATGAGTAGCGAAAAGCCACTACCTTTTCTAGCCCAAGGAACCTTAATAACCTTGACACCGCAGCTTTCACAGTTCGTTCTGGGAACTCGACAATGAAGGTATGTCTTAAATTGGAAGAAGTTAAGATGACGCCAGATCCTATCGATAGTATCGTGAACATCGCATTCGAAGTTGTCGCATTGAGGACAAGGAAATTTGCCACCTCGTTTGAAATCTATGTGGATGTCGAGTTGTTTCTCCTCTAAGTCGAAGTCTATTGAATCGATATACCAGGGCGGCTGCAAGTTCAGAGCCTGCTTAAAAAGATCCTCTTGTGAGATTGACATGGTTTTTATTCGATAACCTCATATGATAAGTGGTTATCCATTACCCACAGGAAATAGCGAAGAGCCTCTTTTTGTTTCAGGATGGATGCTGAACCCCGAGATCGAATTCGATTCTTTTGCAATTTATATTGATAAACATAATGAGGGATTAAGTAAAATAATAATTAGAGATGATGTCGCTAAAGTTTTTCCCGATATACCCCACGCCAAAAACACTGGATTCTCATTTGGCATAAAGGTCCCTCCTCAGAATATGGATAGAATGAGGGATATCTGTATTGTAGGGTTATTGAAAGGCAAAGAAATTACTAAAATTGGGACATATTATTGTCAAATTTTAGATGAATTAGTGCCACCAGAGAAGCTGATTCTTAGTGTAGGTGGTGGTTTTGAATCTGTCGGAAATGAGTTTCTTAGGTATTTCATAGATCTTTGCGAATTAAAAACAAACGAAAAAGTACTCGACGTAGGATGTGGTGTTGGCAGAATGGCCGTTCCTTTAATGAACTATTTAAACGAATGTGGAGGTTATGAAGGATTTGATATAATTGGAGACGCAATAAATTGGTGCAAGAAGAATATAACTCGAAAACACCCGAATTTCAAATTTCAGCAGGCCGATATATATAATAAAGCATATAATTCGGTTGGATCGCTTAACGCATCAAAGTACACATTCCCATTCAATGATGAGTCATTTGATTTTGTGTTTCTTACATCTGTATTTACACATATGATGCCTCAAGATGTCGAAAACTACTTATCAGAAGTTGGGCGCGTGCTAAAGGATAGCGGCAGATGTTTAATAACGTTTTTTTTATTAAATAATATGTCGATAGATCTCGTAAGCGCAAAAAAGAGTTCCTTGGATTTCAAATACAACCATGGAAAATATTCTGTGGTAGACGAGTATGTTCCTGAATCCGCAGTCGCTTATGACGAATTATATGTGCGCGGCCTTTATATAAAACATGGTTTAACTATTTTGGATCCTATTTATTACGGATATTGGTGTAACCGAAAGCAATTCCTAAGTTATCAAGACATCATTATAGCAAAAAAATGATATGAAATATATTTTTTTTCTCTGAGTTGCCGAATCTAATCAATCAAAATCGCAAACATTTAGCCAATTCGCAGAGATTCGATAACTTCGGTGTTGGGGTTAGTTTTGGTGAGCAGTTTAAATGGCTCAGGCGAAATATACCTATATTCAGCGGTTAATGTAAATTTTCGTATATTCCTTCTCGTAGGCATAAGCTTCCTGTTCTACAGCTTGGATCATTGAATTCTTCAGATTCGTTTTTAATTGATTTATTTTATCTGGATCATTGACTACTTGCTCAATAACCTCCTTTAAGTGATTGGAGTCGCCTATCCTGAAGGTATAACCGTTTAATCCATTGGTTACCTTCTCAGCTGTTCCTCCGACATTGGAAACAATTACAGGTACATTGCACGCAAGCGACTCATGCATTACTAGTGAATAAGTTTCATAGCAAATTGATGGCACAACAACGACGTCAATTTGACTGAATATGTCTCCGACTTGTTCCTCAGAAAAGATTCCACAGAATTCTATTCGTTTATCTCCTTTTGCCATGTCTTTAAGCGTTTTTACGTATATTTCATCAGTGCCAGAACCATATATTCTTAGGGACGCATTATCAGATTCCACTCTCATAAAAGCGTCCAAGAGGACATGAACGCCTTTATGTGAGTTAAGAGAACCTGCATAACAGAACTTCAAGTTACTTCTATGATCATAAACATTTTGGTTTCGTTTGATTTTAGAGTAACTAATACCATGATTTATCGTTTTCACATCTATATTCTTGTGTTCTTTTTTAAAGATACTGGCAAGAAATATGGACGGAGAGACAACTAACGCCGCATTAGTTAAAATATTATTTGTTATATTTAATCTTTGTAATATAAAAGGGCTTGGAATTTCTGGACATAACACGAGACATACATTACCCCCCCTCGGACCTGCACATAAATTGCCTATAGAAGCTTGCAGAATGATCTTAGGGCATATTAAGAACGAATCAGTGATAGTTATAATATAAGGAATGTTCAGTATTCTTGCCGCATTTATGAATTCAGTCACCCTCATTAAATGTCCAGCATGAATAATATCTGGCTTTTCATCAATTATTACTTCTATTGCAATTTTATATAATTCATCATTTTTTAATGCTAGATGTACGTCTTCAGGGATATTTCTATGTCTTAAGGCTATCACGGGTACGCCTTTATATACAAATTCTTTCAGCAAAATATTTCCGATCATTCTGTCGTAAAATGATTCCTCATAAAAACTATATGTTATAACTTTTACTTTATTTCCGATTTTTTGCATCATATCTGCAAGAGTATATACAAATTTTTCTGTACCGGTGTAATATTCGGGATAGAACTGATGGACTAAATATAGAATTTTCATAATTATACTCCTTGGGTTAGTTCATAATCTATTTCTTTTAATTTTTTCAATTCATCGCCTGTACTCTGTAAATAACAATATGCTATATGTGATCCACATAATATTGCATATATTTTAAAAATACAAAGTTTGAAATCCTCAAGTAGGCGGATATCAACTAGCTCGTATGATTTCCTCATGTAATCAAAGATAATTTCCATATAATTAAGCATTGCATCGAGAAGGATGCTGCTGTCGTATGATATATCGCATTCTTCGATGAAATGATTAGTAATCCGTTTTAGAAATAATTCGAAATTCTCGTCGATATATGGGTTGTTTTTTATGTCTAAAAAAGAATTGCGCTCGAAATTAGACGCCGATTTCAGTGTAGTCTTAACTGTACTTATAAACTCGTTCAAGTCAGATGGTATTTGTAAATTATAATTTAAATTTTTTATAAATTGATTAAGGCAATTATATGTAATAATAATATCTCTTGCAATATAGTCAATTTTTATAGAGGGGATTAAGAAGTCCTTAAACATATTTGATAAGAACAAATTATCTACATACCCTCGTTTCAAAAAATAGTAAGCTGGCCTATTATGAGAATGAATTATTCTTATCGAACTAAGAAACGCTATCTTGTGGCCGTCTTTTATCAATCTCATACCCAGATCTAAATCCTCTGCATAATCAAGTCTGTATCTATATTTCATAAATATATCTCTGGGTATTAAACAAGCAATATCAGATAGCTGGCCATTCTTTCTCATGTTAATGTACGTTTCCCTCTCCGGCATGGAGAATAGCCTGTCGCTTTCATCTACTTCGAGAAACCTATAATGATTCCATGAAACAGCCCTGTAGAACAAATCGGCATCTTCTCGCGGAAATTCGGCACATGAAACAGCTACCACATCATTTCTCTCTATAGTTGTTAATAGTTCATATAACCATGTTTGAGACGGAGGGAGACTGTCTTGAACGGTAAAAAGGATGTATTTTCCTTTTGCATTATCAGCCCCCAAGTTTCTTGCATAAGAATGACTAAACTTTTCTGGAGGAATATTTATTATCTTTGCACCGTACGTATTAGCAAGATCAAGTGTTTTGTCAGTGCTTCCCGAATCCACTATAACAATTTCTACCTCTCTCACTCCTCTTTGATTTTTGAGCATATTTAATAAATATTCAAACTCATCACCGGCATTTTTTGTGGGGATAATAACTGAAATAGTGAAATCCATTAATTTTCCGATTTCTTCCTCACCATCAATTAAAACTATTTCTGGAACATTTATATGCTGCGATCTGATGTCTACTTTTGTTTGTCTTCTGTAGTCATTAAATTTCCACCAGAAACTTTCCCAACCTTCATTTACCAGTATCCTGCCGCCCTTCAGCGCGAGATCATACTTATTTCTCCTCCCAGTATCGTGAGGCAACGCCCTCTCAACAAAGCCATTGTGATACTTCATAAGCAATTGCCACACAATACTACGACGCATCTCAATGACCTCTTTTTCCATATATATGGCGTGACACTCAGACTTGCTGAGCTTGTCTTTCAAATTAGCTATGCTTACATCGCGCTCGGATAACGTCCGATCTAGAGACGCTAAAAGCTCGACTGCCTTCTGAATCTCGTCTTTAAGCTCAGCGATTCTTCCCTCCCGCTCCGACACCGCCTGATCGAGGGACCTCGCCCGCTCCCCCGCCTCCTCCAGCTCGCAAGAAAGCTCGGAGATCCTCCCCTCCCGCTCCGACACCGTCCGATCGAGGGACCTCGCCCGCGCCACCGCCTCCTCCAGCTCGCAAGAAAGCTCTGCGATCCTACCATCCCGCTCCGAGACTGCCAGTTCAAGGGATTGGCCCCGCTCCCTCGCCCTCTCCAGCTCCTCCTTCAGAGCTTCGAGCCGCTCCGACGCCTCCCGGCTCTTCGCCAGGGCCTCGGCGACCTCCCGCCTGAGGGGCTCCTCGTGCTCTTTCAGGAGGGGCTCCACCGACCGGTCGAAGATCCCCTTCAGGTCTGGGGCGGGGACGGGGGGGCTCTTCGGGTCGTCGCCCGGCCTCGCCGAAAGGACGAACTGGTAGACGTCGGAGTTGGGGAGGCCATCGATGAAGCGTCTGATCTCCGCCGGGACCTCCTCGGGGTCTCGCCGAAGCTCCGTCCCCCCGACGGGATGGCGGGTCGTCCGGACCTCTTCGATCGAGTAGCCGGAGCTGGCGAGAAGGTCGAAGACATTCTTGAGGCCGAAGAACCGCAGGTGGGTCTCGTCGAGGAGGCCCATTGAAGTATATTTGAAGTCTCCATTGAGGAGGTTGATGAGGAGGTCGCCGTGGCAGACGTTCGGGATGGAGATTACAATGCTTCCTTGAGGCTTCAGATATCTCCTGATCTTTATAAGTACCCTGGCCGGATACTTCAGATGCTCGAGGACATCCGCAAAAATCGCCACGTCTATCGAAGAGGGGGCGAGGTATTCATCGAGATCCAGCTCCTCGACATCTCCTATTATCATCAGATCACAGTATCTGCTCGCGATCTCGGCCGCCTCTTCGTCTATCTCAACTCCTATTATGCGATTTCCAAGATCCCGCAGGACCTTGGTCATGTATCCTGTAGATGTGCCAACTTCTAATATTATATTATTAATTCCAGCGAGCTCGACTACCAGAGTATGGCTGCTATTCTTATTCTTCAGATTGATCGACGGCGGCTTGTACCTCTTTGAGCTCAAAGGCTCAATATGCTGGATGGAAGATGGATAAGATGACAAATCCTCGTTTTTTGCTTTAACCCGATCTTTAGTGCTCTCCTCCTCCGATCCAGAGGATGCCTTCCAGATTTCAATCTTTTGAGCAAAATTATCTAGGACTTCTCGAGGAATATCACCCTTGAAGGCCACTGCGATTACCGTATGGGGAAATTGTTCATCCCCCGCGAAATCTGCGTGACATTTGTTGAAATTCTGAAGGAGACTCTTGAAAGCCTCAGGGGTGAAGCGCCAGTAATCATTTGGATAATCGTGGATAGGAAAGTTCATCACAGAGCTGATTACGACCAGCCCATCAGGCTTCAAGACCCTGCGGATCTCCTCCATCGCTCTTCGGGGGTACTCTACGTGCTCCAAAGTATCAAGACAGAGGACGGTTCCCACCGACTCGTCGGGAAGGTCGATATGATGAAGGTTCATCACTTTGTCCACGCCGACGCCTTCGCGCATATCGGAGCCGACGTATTCCATATCAGGAAAGATGGGGCGCAGATCTGCAAACCCCTCCTGTCCGGGGACCTGAAGGGAGCCGAATTCGTATATGGGCTCAATTATGGGTAGGGACTTCGCACATATATTCACGAAATGCTTAATTAATTCCCTCATATAAATAATTCCGCCTATTATTCCGAATTCTTAATAAATTGTATATACTCGCCCACAACCCGGTCAGCCTCGCCGAGGGCCACCACCGCGCCATCGTTGAGAAATAAGCATCGGTCGCATAAATCCCTTACCGACCCCAGGGCGTGGGAGACGTACACGATCGTCTTTCCCGCCCGCCTTATCTCCTCGATCTTCGAGGCGCACTTCTTCTGGAAGGCCTCGTCACCCACTGATAGGACCTCGTCGACGAGGAGGACGTCCGGATCTGCCTCTATCGCCGTCGCGAAGGCGAGCCTGACGTACATGCCGCTTGAAAAGTTCTTCAGCTTCATATTCTCGAAGCGCTTGAGGTCGGCAAACTCCAGGATCTCCTCGCGCCTCTCTTCGATCTGGCGCCTCGACAGGCCCATGATCGCCCCGTAGAGGCGGATATTCTCGACGGCCGAGAGCTCCGGATGAAAACCCACCCCCAGCTCCAGGAAGGGGGCGACCTTCCCCTCTATCCTGACCCGGCCGGAGTCTGGATAGAGGACCCCCGCCAGGATCTTCAGGAGGGTGGACTTGCCGCAGCCGTTGGGGCCGATCACCCCGAAGGTCTCCCCCCTCCGGACGGAGAAGGTTACGTCCTCCAGGGCGGAGAAGACCTCGTAGGAGTAGCTTCCGCCCCTGACCACCCCCAACATGTGGTCGTAGAAGGTCGCCTTCTTCTCGTGGGGGATACGAAACCTCTTCGAGACGCCCTCGACGACGATGGCATCCTCCCCCCCGCCATCGCGGCGGAGGTGGAGCTTCTCGTTGGCAAGGGCCCTTATGGACCTTGGGTCTGGAAGGGCGCTGCTCAAACTAGATCTCCTCCGCAAACCTTCTCTCAAGACGGCCGAAGACGGCTCCGCCGACGAGGAGGGCCGCCCCCGCCGCCGCGACGACGAAGGCTAGGTCCCCTGGGGATGGGGTCGTCGCGTAGAGGAGGACGTCCCGGTACATCTCGATGATCAACGTCACCGGGTTCATCATGTAGGCGGCGAGGTACTTCTCGGGGACTATCGATATCGGATAGACTATCGGCGAGAGGAAGAACCCCGCCTGGAGGAGGACGTCCCAGATCTGGTTTAAGTCCCGATAGTAGACGTATAAGGAGGAGAGGACCAGGCTCATCCCGTAGACCAGGACGAAGAAGGTGAGGTGTATTATGGGGAAGAGGAGGACGTTTGCTGAGAGGCCGACGCCGAAGAATATGAGGAGGGGGACGAGGACCGAGAACTCCAGGATCGAGCTAGCGAAGCTCGATAGGACGGTGCTCAGGACGAGGACCTGCCTGGGGACGTAGACCTTGGTGACGAGGCTGGGCTTACCTACGATCGCCGAGATGGAGGTCATCGTCCCGTTGGCGAGAAACCGCCACCCGACGATTCCGATCAGAAGATAGAGGGCAAAGCTGTCGTCCTCGAACCTGAAGACGTTGCTGAAGACGAAGTATAAGACGAGCATCATCAGTAGCGGGTTCAATAGGGACCAGAGAAAACCCAGGACCGAGCTCTGGTACTTCACCTTCAGGTCGCTGACGGTCAGGATCCTGATCAGCTCCCGGTACTCGACTATCCACATCTCAGGGCCCCCTGATCTCGCTCCACGTCCTTATATGTTTGCGTATCTCCCTCTCCCCGACACGCCGGAGGACCTCCTTTCGCTTCCTCAGCATCCTTGGGACCCCGGCGAGGCCATCGGCCTTGGCTCGGAGGATCGTCCTCCCCTGCCCCCGGAGGGCGTAGTAGGGGATGACCGCGAGGGACCGGCCGACGATCCATGGCAGGGACGAGATCAGAAGGCCCAAAGGAAAGTCCTTGACCGGATACCAGAGGACGTTCCTGTTGCCGTAGTATACCGAAAGGTCGGAGCCGAACCCCGCCGTCCCGCCGTGGAGGTGGCGGACGACGGCGCCCGGAACGTAGAGGCACCTCCACCCGGCGAGCTGCCCCCGGAAGGCCAGGTCCACGTCCTCCATGTAGGCGAAGAAATCCTCATCGAAGAGGCCGATCTCGTCGAGCATCGCTCTCCGGTAGAGGGCCGCCCCCCCCGAGGGGCCGAAGACCTCACAGCCGACGTCGTACTGCCCCAGGTCCTCCTCCCCCATCCCCCGGTCCCAGGCGGCTCCGCTGCGGGAGATGCAGATCCCCGTCGAGTTGATCCTCCCGTCTAAAAAGAGCATCTTGGGGGCCCACATCCCCACCCTCCCGTCGGAGCCGACCGCCTGCGCCAGCTTCTCTAAGAAATCCCTCTCGGCGACGGTGTCGTTGTTCAGGGTTAGGATCTGCTCTCCCCTGGCTATGCTGATCCCGGAGTTGACCCCTCCGGCAAACCCCAGGTTATCCTCATTTTCGACGATCCTGACCTGCGGGAACTCTTCTTCCACATATTCACAGCTCCCGTCCTGCGAGCCGTTATCGACGACGATCACCTCGAAGTCCTCATAGCTCTGGGCGGATAGAGATGGAAGGCACCCCTCCAGGTAACGCCTCCCATTGTAGCTCGGGATCACGACGCTGATCATGGCAGAAGCCTCCCCCTCATCGGATCCTCGCCCAGAAGATCCCTTCCCCTACAGATCAGGGGCTCTGATCTAGGGAGATTCAATCCACCCTCGATCCATAGCATCTTATGAGCTCATCGATCCCGTCCTCCAGGGAACATCGAGATCGAAAACCCAGCACCTCTTCCGCCTTTCTGGTGTCGGCTAAAGTGTCCTGGACGTAATTTTTGATGGGGTTATCGACGTGCTCTGCCCGGAGGGATAGGTCCATCTTCTCCGCCAGGATCTCCGCTACCTCGTTGAAGCTGTAGCTCTTCCCCGTCCCTACGTTCAGCGCTCCTGAGAAATCGCTCTCCATGGCGAGCTTTAAAGCCCGGGTTATGTCCTTGACGTACGTGAAATCCCGGGTCTGGGTCCCGTCGCCGTATATGACCGGAGCCCTCCCCGCCATCATCTCCCAGAGGAACTGGGTTATGATGTTGGCGTACTGCTTCTTCGCCGCCTCATGGGGGCCGTAGACGGAGAAGAACCTCATCCCGACCGCCTCGACGCCGAAGAGCCTTCTGTACAATTCCGCCATCCTCTCCATGGAGAACCTCGCCTCGGTGTAGTAGTCGGTGACCAGCACCTCCATATCCTCCCGGTGGGGAGGCGTCTGGCCGCTGTAGAGGGAGGAGGTGGAGGCGTATACGACCCGGGCGCCGGTCTTTTTTGCCAGCTCCAGGACGGCGATCATCCCGTTGATCGCCTCCCCGACTAAGCGGGGGCTTCTTTTGTACATCGGCGAGGAGGAGGGGATTCCCAGATGGTATATGCCGTCGGGGAGAATCTCCAGGTCGGGAAGATCCAAGCAGCTCGCCTCGACGATCCGGAGGCTCCCTGATAGGTCCTTCAAGTTCTCGTCGCTCCCCGTGCTGAAATCGTCAAGGACCACGACTTCTTGGCCAGAGGCCAGAAGGTCTTCGACGAGGTTCGATCCTATGAAACCCGCACCGCCGGTTACAAGTATACTCAATACAATCTCTCCGAAATATTTCTGGTATCTGAATACGTCTTTTCTTCTCTTCTCCACCGGTTCAGCCCATCTCCGCTCTCAAGATCCTCAGAGATTCTTTCAGGCTCAGGGGCTTCTCTTCGAGAAGTCCTCGGACTTTTCCGGTATCCAGGGAAGAATCAACAGGCCTCTTAGCCTTCCAGCTCATCTCCTCCATCTTCGAGGGAGCGATAAGCCCCTCGTCAAGCCCGAAGCCCCTCGCGATCTCAACGGCGAAATCATATCTCGATATCCTCGTCGCCCCTGCCATGTGGTAGATCCCTTCCAGCTTCCTCTCCCCTGCTTCCAGGATCATCTTGGCGAGGTTTGTATTGAGGGTGGGGGTGATGATCTGATCGGTCACTATCTTCACCTCGTCTCCCGCCCTCAACCTCTCGATAAGCCAGAGGGCGAAGTTCACCTTACCCCTGGCGGGCAGAGCGCCGTAAATGACGGAGGTCCTGGCGACGCAGTCGCACCCCCCCTCCCCCAGAAGCTTCGTTTGACCGTACCGGTTGACGGGATCTGTCTGATCGTCTTCCCTGTAACACCCTCTATCTCCGTCAAAGACGTAATCTGAAGATACGTAGATGACGAACGCCCCCGAATCACTCGCAGCATCCCTCACCAGTTCCGTTCCCCGGAAGTTTATCTTCATGGCGAGATCCCTATCCACCTCGCATCTATCGACGTCCGTCAGGGCCGCGGCGTGAAATACCAGATCGGGCTCTGAATCAATAATCCGGCGCCGGACCTCACCGGGGTCCGTCAGGTCCAGCTTCAGCCCTTCGCCGATGGGAGGCGGATGGTCGACGTATCCGCAGATCACCTCGTATCCTCGATCCGCGGCGATCTCGGCGAGCTTGGACCCCAAAAGGCCGCTTCCTCCGGTTATGAGTACTCTCATAGCTTACCACTCCAGCTTCCACGGCGTCGGATGAAGGACCTGTTCGTCGGCGAGGGGCCTCCACCAGCTCTCATTCTCGATATACCAGGCCACCGTCTCCTTCATCCCGTCTTCGAAGCCGTGCTGCGGCCGCCAGCCAAGCTCCTCTCTGATCTTCGATGAGTCGAGGCTGTACCTGACGTCGTGGCCGGGTCGGTCCTCGACGAACTCGATCGCTCCCTCGTCCCTTCCCATGATCTCTAGGAGAGTCCTCACCACATCGATGTTCGTCCTCTCCTCTCCGGAGGAGACGTTGTATATCTCGCCCGGCTCCCCCCCCTCCAGGACCATCTCCACCGCCCGGCAGTGGTCCAGGACGTATATCCAGTCTCTCACGTTCTCCCCCGTACCGTAGACGGGGATCTTTAGGGACTTGAGGGTCCTTATTATCGCCTTGGGCACGAGCTTCTCGGGGAACTGGCGGGGACCGTAGTTGTTGGTGCATCTGGTGATCATGGCGGGGAGGCCGTAGGTCCTGGCGTAGGCGCAGACAAAGACGTCGGAGGCGGCCTTGCTCGCGGAGTAGGGCGAAGACGGCCGCAAGCCGTCGGTCTCCAAAAAGGAGCCAGAAAGGGCGTCGCCGTAGACCTCGTCCGTCGATATATGGACAAGCTTAGCCTCCGGGTTTCCTGTCCTCAGCGCCTCCAGGACCGAGAAGGTACCCAGGACGTTGCTGGCGAGGAACGGCTCGGGTCCGGAGATGCTCCGGTCGACGTGGGTCTCCGCGGCGAAGTTCACCACCGCGTCGGAATCCTTTACGAGATCCGCCATCAGACGGCGGTCGGAGATATCCCCCTCGATGAAGGTGTACCTATTCTCATCGATCCCCCTCAGACTCTTGGGGTTGGAGCCGTGCTTCAGGGCGTCGACGTTGACGATCCGGCCCCCCTCATGTTGATCGAGATAGTGGCGGATGAAGTTGCTCCCTATAAATCCCATCCCGCCGGTGACTAGAACCTTCATGGTATCACAACAATATCTCCGAGTTGTCTCCGGTGATGAACCTGTGGCCCGCAGGCCTGCGACCGTTCTCCCGCACAACGACGTTCTTTCCTATCAGGCTCTCCACGATCCTTCCGGCCCTCGATATGGTGCACCCCTCCATTATGACGCTGTCCTCTACCTCCGTCCTCTCGATGGTGCAGCCGTCGTTTATCGAGGTGTAAGGGCCGATGTAAGAGTCCCGGATGGAGCAGTTCTCGCCGAGGATGCAGGGACCCTTGATCTCGGAGTTCTCGATGACGGACCCCTTGCCGACGACCGCCCTCCCGAATATCCTGGAGGACCTCAGGACCCCCTCGTTCTTCGGCTTCATCTCGTCGAGGATCAGCCGGTTCGCCTCCAGGATGTCCTCGGCCTTCCCTGTATCCTTCCACCAGCCGTCGACTATGGACGCCTCCACCCGTCGGCCGTGGTCCAGAAGCCACTGGATGGCGTCGGTGATCTCCAGCTCGTTCCTCCATGAGGGCTTTATCCTCTTGCACGCCTCGACGATCGAGGGCCTGAAGAAGTATATCCCCACCAGGGCGAAGTTGGACGGCGGGACCTTCGGCTTCTCCACCAGACGCCTCACCCTCCCCACCTCGTCCAGATCCGCGACCCCGAACCTCTGGGGATCCTCCACCTCCGTCAGGAGGACGAGGGAGTCGGGGCCCGACTCCCGGAACTTCGTCGAGTGTTTGAGGATACCGCCCTTTATGACGTTGTCCCCGAGGTACATGATGAACTCGTCGTCCCCGAGAAACTCCTCCGCGATAAGGATCGTATGGGCTAGCCCCGCCGGCTCCCCCTGGAATATGAACTCCACATCCGCATCCCAAGCCCTCGATCGGACCGTCTCGATGACCTGATCCTTATTAGGGCCGACGATTATCCCGATCTCTTCGGCCCCGGCCTCGATCACATCCTCTATGGCGTAGAAGAGAACGGGCTTGTTGGCGATCGGTATAAGCTGCTTCTGCTGAGAGTGGGTTATGGGCCGCAGCCTCGTCCCGTGCCCGCCGGACAGTATCAGAGCCTTCATCTTCTTATTCACCTGCGCATTCGAGCCGCCTCTATCAGAAGAGGACCCCTTCTCCGATCAGGGTTGTAAGCTTTGGCCACCCCTTATCCCTCTCTGCGATTACCGGATCGTCGATCGGCCAGCGGATATCCACATCGGGATCGTCCCAGATCAGGCCTCCCTCGCACTCTGGTGAGTAGGGGTTGTCGACTTTGTACATAACTTCTGCGATATCGCTCAGCACTAAAAACCCGTGGGCAAAACCTCTCGGCACGTAAAGCTGGTGCCTGTTATTCTCGGAGAGGATCGCAGCAACGTATCTCTTGAAGGTAGGAGAATCCCGCCGAAGGTCGACCGCCACGTCATAGATTACGCCCCTGGTGCACTGGACGATCTTGGCCTGGGCGCGGGGCTCCCTCTGGAAGTGCATCCCCCTCAAAACACCGTACTGCGACCGCGAATAATTATCCTGGACGAACTCGGCGTCGATTCCCGCCTTCTTCAGATCCTCTTTCTTGTAAGTCTCGAGAAAGAACCCTCTATCGTCCCTGAATATCTTGGGCTTTATCAGGAAAATTCCTGGGATTTCAGTATCTTCAAATTTAAAAGGCATCTCACCACCTACTCTGCTTTCCTACCAGCAGATCCCTTCGGCGTCCTCACAAGAGAGGATCTTCCTCCCCTCTATGATCACTCTGGACCTCATCAGGCCGAACTCCTCGTCCAGCTGGCGGAACTCGGGCCATTCCGTCATTATGAGGCAGCCGTCTGCACCCCTCAAAGCTCCGGCGGCGTTATCGCAATACTCTATATCCGGGACGAGCTTTCGCATGTTGGCGGCGGCGAGAGGGTCGTAAGCCCTGACCTGCGCCCCCCTCCTCAATAGCTCCTCGATCACCGGCACGGCCCTCGAATCGCGGACGTCGTCGGTATCGTTCTTGAAGGCGAGACCGAGGACCGCGACCTCTCTTCCCGATAGAGGGCCGATCTTCCTCTCCAGCAGCTCCACCATCCGCAGGGGCTGCCTTTCGTTCACCTCGATGACGGATCTGAGGAGGACCGGATCCTCGCCGAGGGCCTCACCGAGGCGTATCATCGCCATGACGTCCTTCGGAAAGCAGCTTCCTCCAAAGCCGGCTCCGGCGTTGAGGAAATGGGGGGATATCCGGTGATCCATCCCCACCCCTCGCATCACCTCGTAGACGTCTATCCCGAGCTTCTTGCAGATATTCCCGACCTCGTTGGAGAAGGATATCTTCGTCGCCAAAAGGGCGTTAGAGGCGTACTTGATCATCTCAGCGGCGGAGATGCCGACCCTCATCTTCGGCGCATTTATCCCGCTGTAGACCGATTCGACGACTTCTGCGGCCCTCGGATCCGAGCTTCCGACGACGATCCTGTCCGGGTTCATGAAATCCTGGACCGCCAGCCCCTCCCTCAGAAACTCCGGGTTCATGGCAAATCCGATCCTATCAACGGTGCCGCCGGAATCTTTCATTACCGTCGGCATCACCAGGTTCTCCGTGGTGCCGGGGGGAACGGTGCTCTTCACCACCACAACATGATATCCCCGCCGCTCCTGGAGGGATTCTCCTAAAGACCGGCCGGCCTTCTCCACCATGGAGAGATCTGCGCCGCCGCCGGGCCCCGGAGGCGTTCCGACACATATGAAGGATATATCTGTATCAGAGACCCGGTCGTATCCGGCTCTGGCGCAGAGGCTTACGCCGACGTGTCTGGACAGGAGCTCTTCGAGCCCTTTTTCGTATATCGGCGACCTTCCCTCGTTGATCGCCTCCGCCTTCTCCTCATCTATCTCTATGACGTCGACGCAATGGCCGAGCTGCGCAAAACAGGCGGCTGAAACCAGGCCGACGTATCCCCCGCCGACAACGGATATTCTCATAAGACCACCGGGGCCGGCTTTCTATCCTTCAATTCCATCCCTTCCGCTCCGCCCCTGATAGGTACTGGTTCAGCTGGTCCTCGATTATATCCGAGAGGCTCTTCTTCACGGAGAACCCGAGATCCCCGATCTTCGAGCCGTCGGAGAGGAGGATCGGCACCTCAGCCGGCCGGAACCTCTCCGGATCAAACTCGATATTCACCTTCTCCGAGCCGGACCGGACGACTACCCCGCCGTCCTCGGGGCCGAACTCCACCTCGCCTCCGAGGATCATCCCGTCGATCTTCGTCTTGGGAAACCTCAAACCGAAGACCTCGGCGTCATCGGGCTCCGTGGGCCCCTCCACCGCCTTCTCCCCCCGGAAGGTCTCGATACTGTCGACGGGATACCCGGCGGCCTCGAGGCTGAGGAGGATGTAGCTGATGACCGAGTTCGTCCTCATCGACCCCTGGTTGTAGACGTCGCCGCACCTCCCCTTCTCGGCCAGGAGAAAGTATCCGTCGATGATGTCGTCGACGTGGGACCAGTCCCTGAAGGCGTTGACGTTTCCGATCCTGATCTTCTCCGCCTCCCCCATCACGAGCCTCATCACCTGGCTGGTGATGACCGACGTGACGAACATCTTCCCTCGACCGGCCCCCTCGTGGTTGAAGGCCCTCGATACGACCGCCTTGACCCCGTAAGAGTGGAAGTAGTTTCTCATCAGAAGGTCGCCGTAGACCTTGCTCGCGGCATAGGGGGAGATCGGCCGGAGGGGGTTTGTCTCCTTTATGGGAAGCTCCGGGATCTCCGCCGGCTCGGGGAAGACCGTCCCATACTTATCCCGCGCCCGCCGGAGCTGCTCGTCGGAGGATATCACCAGGCCGTACTCCTCGCTGGACCCGGCGAAGACGACGGTGGGATCGACCTCCTTGATCCTGATCGCCTCCAGGAGGTTTGCCGTCCCCAGGCAGTTCGCCTCCGCCGTCTCCAGGGGGCTTTCGAAGGACCGGGGGACGAAGGACTGGGCTGCAAGGTGGAATATGATATCAGGATCGCTCTGCGTCAGGGCGGCTCCGATGCTGGATATATCTTCCAGGTCCCCCTCCAGGAGCTTCATCTGAGGGGCTCCACCTTCCCTCTTGAGGTTGGAGGGGAGGACTCCATCCGCCCTCCTCCTCTGAAACCCGTATACATTCGCCCCCCGATCAACGAGGCGTCTGGCCATCTTGGATCCTACAAAACCGCTGATTCCTGTGACGAGAACGCTTCTATCCACCAGGTCCACCAAACTCCCTCCTCAAAGATCCCTTTAAACCTTTCATCCGGATTTGCGAGGACCGACCAGCTCCTCGTAGACGCCCTCGACCCTCTCCGCCACCCCTCTCCATCCGTACCTCTCCTCCGCCAGCCTGCGACCTGCAGATCCCATCTCCTTGGCAACAGGCCCGTCCTTCAGGAGACGGATTATAGCCCCGGCGAGCTCTTTGGGGTTTGAGGGCTCGACGGTCAAACCAGCTCCCATCTCCTCGATATCCTCGGCGACTCCCACGATATTGCTGCAGATCACCGGCTTTCCGCAGGCCATCGCCTCCAGCGCCACCATGCCGAACCCCTCCTGGGACCGAGAGGTTGACGGGAGGATGAAGATGTCGCATCTGTTATAATGCTTCGCCAGCATCTCCTCGGGGATGAAACCGACAAAATCGACGCAGCCTGCGACGCGAAGGTCTTCTGCCATCTCTTTATAATGGCTCTGGAGCTCTCCGCAGCCTGCGACGATCAGCTTGAGATCGCAGACCTCCTCCTTCGCCATCGTCAGGGCTGAGAGGAGATCCTGCAGCCCCTTGTACCTGTGATACCTGTCGAGGCTGCTCAAAAAAAAGAGGGTCTTGCCGTCCGTCGCCTCGTTGGTGGGTCTGAACCGCGAAAGATCGACGCCGACGGGGATCGTCTCGATCTTATCGCGATACCTCCTGAGGTGAGGGGAGGAGTCTATGTAGCCGGGCTGTATGATGATGATCTTCGCAGCCCTCCTCAGCAACAGCTTCAAACCCGTCCCGTTGTAGAGCTGGGCGATCCGTCCCGCGAACCCCTCGCCGACTATATCGTTATAATATGTCAAAACCAGGGGCCTTCGCTTCAACCCAGCAGCGATCCAGCTCACGTCGGCAGACCACGGCGTCGGGAGGTGGGTGTGGACGAGGTCGAAATCCGCCCTCATCATCTCCATGGGAAGGCCTGGGGTAATGTTCGTATTCGCGACCTTGCCGATGTATCGGATCCGTCGGACCCTGACGCCGTCTAAAAGTTCCTCCTTATCCGACTCCGGCTCGTTGGCGCAGAGGACGGTCACCTCGTGGCCGAGGCCGACGAGCTCTCGAGATAGGCTGAATACGTAGTTCTCCACCCCGCCGGAGTAGGGGCGAAAGCGAGCCGGGGTCATGAGGATCTTCATCTGACCACCTTTTAGAGCCTCTCGTATACTCCTTCGACCTTCCTCGCGATATCGGACCAGTCGTATCCTCTTGCAAATTCCTTCGAATCTCCGGCCATCTCCTTATAGGAGCCGCCACTGAGAAGATCTATCATCTTCGACGCCATCGATGGAGCCGACGGATCGCATAATACTCCGTTCACCCCCTCCTTGATGAGGGCTGTTGTGGCGCTCCTCTCTGCATCGACGACGACGGTCGGAAGGCCGCAGGCGTTCGCCTCAAGTACGCTGATCCCGAACCCCTCCCTCATGGAGGGTAGGACGAAGATCCTTGAGGCCTTCATCTTGGCGATGACATCATCTTCATCGTCCAGAAAGCCAAGGAATTCAACGTTCTCCTCCACACGAAGCTCCTGGGCGAGCTGGATGAGCCCAGCCATCTCGGGGCCGTCTCCAACGATCGCGCACTTTACATCGGAGATCTCCTCCCGGACGATCCCCACCGCCTCTATTAGGAGGTCGACCCTCTTGTGGGCCGAAAGCCTCCCGACATAGATTACGTCCCATAAGGGTTCCCCGGCCTCGACGGAGTCGATCTTCCGGAGGTCGACGCCGTTTGCCACCACTTCCATCTTCTCGCCGTTCACCCCCAGGGCTGATAGGTCGCCACTCACCATCTCCGATACGGGGATTATCTTATCAGGAAGACGGACCGCGAGCCTCTCGATCCCCTTCCCGAATATCCCCTTCCATCCCAGGTACTCGCGCCAGTAGTCGCCCCAGACCTCGTGCCAGGTTATGACGAGAGGGGTCTTACCCAGGACGGAGTGGACCTTCGCCGGAAAGCAGGGGAGGTAGGGGAACTGCTGGGCGTCGATGACGTCGAACTCCCCCCGGAAGGATAGGAGGAGGCTCGAAGAGAAGCGGACCGCCGCCTTTATCGACCGCCTCCCATCGACGTAAAGGTCCATGGGATCGCAGACGGCGCAGAGGCGGACCCCCTCCCGTTCGACTACCCTCTCGCCGTCCCAGTATTTCATCCCGAAGATGGTCACCTCGTGCCCCCTCTCCGCCAGCCTCCGGGATACCTCCCAGACCCTCTTCTCTGCGCCTCCCTTGACGTGAGGGTAAATTACGTCGTGGATATAAGCGATCTTCATGTTCGCGCCGGGCCCCTTCTATCTTTTCCTCTCATCTTGCAGACCTCGCAGGCTCCATCGCCCCGCCCGGCTCACCTCTCCCTTCCTTCATCGGAGTTGAGGAGGAGGAGGCTTATGAAGATCGCCGAGAACACCGTCTGAATCCCCATTATCGTCAGGACCATCGCCATCACCGACTCCTGCATCTCCTGGAGGGATCCGTATCCAGCCTCCATCCAGGTCAGTATCACCTTCAGCCCCAGGATCACTCCAGCCGATAAAAGAGCCGTCCCCACGACGAGCTCCCTCTCCAGGGAGTGGTAGCTTGTGAGGCTCTTTGCAAGGCGGCCCTCTCCACCCACCCCATAGGCCTTTCCGAAGGCAGCGATGTAGATCCCCGAGAGGAGGGTCTGATAACCGATCAAAAGGAGCATCGACCCCAGGATGAGAGAGTGCATCCTCAGCTCCCGGCTCGGCTCCTGGATCAGTACGAAGAGGGTCAAAGCAAGGCCGATGACCAGGGCTACAGACCCCGGAAAGAGGAGGAAAGGACCCGGCCGATAAAGCATCATGAACCGCAGGTGCCTCCAGCCGTCGGAGAAGGATCGCAGCTTCGAGGCCCCCTTCCGCGGGGAGTAGGTTATGGGGACTTCCCTTATCCGAAGCTTCTTTCGCGAGGCCTCTATCACCATCTCCGAGGCAAACTCCATCCCCCCGGCCCGGAGGTGGAGCCCGTCGAGAGCCTCCCTGGATATCGCCCTCATCCCGCAGTGGGCATCGGAGATCCCTGCCCCGAAGAGGAGGTTGAGGATCCGGGTGAGGAGGGGGTTACCTACATACCTGTGGAGGGCGGGCATCGCCCCCTCTTCTATGGTCCCTTTGAGCCTCGTCCCCATGACGAGATCAGCCTCTCCCCTCTCCAGGATCTTTATGAACTCGTCCATCTCGCGGGGGTCGTAGGTGAGATCCCCGTCCATCATGACGATGTACTCGCCCCGGGCCCGGGCAAACCCCGCCAGGTAGGCGTTGCCGTACCCCAGCTTCTCCGGCTTCACCACCACCGCCCCCAGGGAGAGGGCGACCTTTGGCGTCGAGTCCGAGGAGCTGTCCGCCACGATCACCTCCCCCTCGATCCCCATCTCATCGAAGACGTCCATCGCCCGGCGGATGCACTCTCCTATCGCCTCCTCCTCGTCCATGGCGGGGATGACCAGGCTAACAAGTGACACAAATCAAGTCCGGAGTCCCTGAGGATAAACTTTTCTGCTTTTGATCAGACTTGCAGGTGCTTAATCATCGCGAAGGCGCCGCCGAATTCGGGCCTCGGCCTTCAGGCGAAATCCAGGGCACCGTTCTTGGCAGCCATCTTTCGCGCCGCCTGACCTGCCACCTCGTACGCTCTTGGAAGATTGGACGCGAGGTTGGATCCATCGATAGAAAAGGGCGCGTCACCGAGCCGTTTGAGGACTGCACAGGAAACCTCAGGGGGTCGAGGACGGGGCGCCACCAATTGAAGCTCGTCGCCGAATTCCCAGAAATGATCGAGCCGTTCTTCAAGGGGGCTCTCATCCAGATCCGGGGGGGCGTCGTCCGCAGCTTCGACTTCCTCCGCCGGCAGAGTTGATGCCCGCCGTTCTCGGAGAGCCTCGATGATCTCCTCCTTTGTCCTTCCCAGCAGCTTAAATATCAGAAACGGGTCGTCGTCGAACTTCTCTGCCATTATATAATAGACCGCTGCGATGTGTTTGCAGGGGTTTGACCAGTCCGGGCAGGAGCAATCGGTCTTGATATCCTTTTTCCCTGGAAATAGTGAACATCCCGCATCGCTGAAGGCGTCCTCGATATCTTTTGGCATCTCTCCGGAGAGGAGTTTTGCAGCAAAGATCGCCTTCGATCCCATGGCTTCGATCGCCTTCTCCCAGTCATCATCGGCGATGAGCGCAAACCTGATCTCGATCTCGTAAGGTTTTGACCGGACACCCTGGACCTTGGATCTAACAAGCCCCTTCTGGACTTCGATGGATATTACCTGACCTTTCCTGGCATAGGAGCGGCCTCGCCCCAGCCTCGCCCCCATATTGAAGGATTCGAGGAGGGCTACCCATCGTTTCGACCACCACTTTTCACCGATTGCGCCGCGTCTGCTCTTCGCCTTGATCCCATCTTCGACCTCTTTGGGTCTCCGAGGCTCATAGTATCCCCAGTAGCCGCTCATCATCGGTGACTTCCTCTCCGCCCTAAAGAGCGGAGCTTCCTGCTTCACTGAGCCGACGCTTACTTGGAGGTGATACCAAGCCGGAGGTCGATTCTCCACAGGCTCTCCCCCTCAGTCCGAGGGTGCGAATGT
>Ga0334889_1001296_pt1 | contig 33640 bp, 43 predicted proteins | sample GraSluR1_MG_2_FD_207222 | JGI IMG/M metagenome (GOLD analysis project Ga0334889, IMG submission 207222) | Sludge microbial communities from methane-producing bioreactor in Wageningen University, Netherlands - Granular Sludge_8_08-R1 | ecosystem: Engineered > Bioreactor > Anaerobic > Unclassified...
TGTGCTAGTTACACATTGAGCTCCTTGTTGAGGGGTGTCTTTTCCTTTCTCTTTTTGGCCATTATACCAAACTACTCTCGGTCAGGCAATCTAAGCATTTTATGGCCTGTTTGAGCTGGCTATAACAATTTAGTTTTTCGGCAATGCGTTTAATGGCACCGCCTTTCCCGGCAGCATCTCTTCCTTCAAAGAGAATTACAACCTTCAACCCTTTGTGAACGACCCAGTCTTGAAGATTGACAAGTTCGTTCTGCAATTCTTCTAACTTCTTCTCATACAATTTTTTTGATAACTTTGCCATTTCTAACCCTCCTAATCAGCCTAAATCATACTATAATTCTCGTAACCACAGCAAAATCCCTTGTTTTGCCAAAACAGGACTGCAATATATTAATTATGAAAAAAAACATAGAGCACCTCAGTGTCATAAGTACGACCTGCGATGCCCTTAGGAATCTAGTTATTTTTTTCTTAAAAATCCTTGTAACAAACTACCTACTTCGTCAACCACACTACCATCATTGTCGGTATCCAGTAGATTGGTGATTTGATGTAGTGTAAGCTAAATTAAGGAATGATCAATTTCTACGGATCACGCTCAATCTGCTCAAAATAAGTCTTTTTGTCCATAACATATAAAACATGTTCTCGTAAAGGGCTGTCTTCTGGAAACCCCGGATACATAAAATTCTCAATCTTCTTCATCAAGATTCTTTTCATTACATTTTCAGAAGCAACGTTCAAAACCGGTGTGTTACTGTAAATTTTATCAAAACCCAAGGTTTCAAAACCGTATCTAAGGCATTCTTTCGCTCCCTCGGTAGCATAACCGAACCCCCATGCTTCCGGTTTCAATCGCCAACCAATTTCAATGCAAGGAGTAAAGAACGATTCGAAATTCAATCTGTGAAAGCCTATGAAACCAATAAATGTGTGATTCTCTTTCAGTTCGACCGCATAGAGTCCAAAACCGTCCTCCGAGAAACCCTTTTGCACAACATTTTGAAAAAATCTTTCGCTGTCTTCCTCTGTTATCGATTTTCGAAAATAGCGAGTGACCCGAGGGTCGAGGTTCATTCTTTTGAATTCGGGTAGATCGTGCTCATTCCAATCTCTAAGGATCAACCTCGGGGTATCAAAATAAACCTGATTCTTCATGGCGTTCTCCCTTGAACAAGTTCAATGGCTTCTTTACCCGATAAATGCTCAATATCGATCGCCACCAGTAAAGCTTGTGTGCAACCGGAAACCTCCTTTTGCTTTGCTTCCAATGGCTGATCACCGGAATATTTTTCTACGATTGCTTGTAAAGCCGTCTGCTTTTCTTCACCTTCAACGAAGCGTGCTTTTCCAAACACGATGACACTTCGGAAATAAGAAGTATATTCTTTGCTAACAATCGCATCTTCATCAATAACACAAAAAGACACCTTGGGGTGTTTTCGAATGGCATCTAGCTTGTGACCTTGCTTGGCTGAATGAAAATAGATTTTGTCATTTACATAAGCATAACTTAAAGGCACCGCATAGGGGTAATCATCATCTCCTAAACAGGCTAAAACTCCATTTGAACAGCGTTGTAATACACTTACCGTAGCCTCTTTGGTTAACAGTTGCTTGCTTCTTCTCAGATCTCTAAACATCTCTTACCTCACTCGTCTCGATTAATTTATTGATTTTTTCGTTATCAAGAGGGGTTTCATAACTGGATTGATTTTTAAAATCTTGCACAGCCTTCTTGACTCGTGCAAGGGAGGCCAATGTGCCAGGCCCGGCAATACATCCCCCCGGACAAGCCATGCCCTCTAAGAGATAACCGTTCTTTTTTCCTGCTTTCGCCAACGTCATAAGCTTAACACATTCTGCCAAGGTCGAAGCTCCCTCAACATTGATTTCGCGTCCGGGTTCCAACAACTGTGCTGTCCTTTTCACCGCTTCAGCTACACCACCGGCAATAGCGTAGCCACGTCCCAAGTTTGAAGCATCATTGATTTCCTTTGAAATCTCAATCTCCGATAATTCAACTCCTTTGGCCACGAACATGCCCATTAACTCTTCAAACGTTATGACAAAGTGAACATAATCCTTTACATCTCCACGTAAAGCTTCAAGTTTCTTAGAAATGCAAGGTCCTATGAAAGCTACTTTGGCAAGAGGATCCTTTTCTTTTATGTACTTTGCAGTAAAGACCATGGGTGAAGATGAGTCAGAAATATAATCATATTGAGCAGGAAACATTTTCTCTACCATGATTGTCCAAGAATTGCAGCAGCTGGTTCCCATAAAAGGAATTTCATTTGGAACTCTTTTTAGATACTCTTTTGCTTCGTGTAGGGTCGTCAAATCTGCTCCCAGACTCACTTCCAATACATCTTCAAATCCCAATTGCTTAATGCCCTCAAAAATTTGTACAGGTGTTGCCAACGGGCCAAATTGGCCTAAAAATGATGGGGCAACAATAGCATAGATGCGTTGATCTGATTTTAACGCTTTTATTAACTGATAAATTTGAGATTTGTCAGCAATCGCTCCATAGGGGCAATAAACAATACACCTTCCACACGAAACACACTTGTTATGATCGATTTGAGCTCTTCCAAACTCGTCACTACCGATAGCATTAACACCGCACGCTTCTGCGCAGGGTCTCTCATATTTTACAATAGCACTATAGGGGCACGCTTCTTTACATCTTCCACATTTGATGCATTTTTCTTGATCAATTACAGCTCCTGTTTTTCCGAGGCTTATGGCATTAGTGGGACATACATTGGTACAGGGGTGGGCTAAACAATTACGACAGTTATCCGTCACAATGAAAGCCTTGGTGGGACAAGCCTCACAAGCAGGGGTGATTACATTGATCAGGGGTTCTGTTAAACGAGCTTCATTCACATCAACATCAATAATTCCATCAGAAACTCGATGATACTCGGATGGTTTGCGAGCGTCCAATCCCATGGACAATCTCAATCGTTCATCAAGAATAGCTCTTTCTCTGAAAATACTCTCACGATATCGAGCCGTTTCTCCCGGAAGAATTTCAAAGGAGGCTCTTTCTAGTTCTATTAAATCTGTGCCCTCATAAGCAAATTTTGCAATTTTTGCGAAGACTAGTCTTCGAATGTTTATAAGGTCAACATAACTTTCTTTCATGATGAATTTCCTCCCAAGTTCAGTCCTTCTTTAGTTTACTAAGAATTTTTTCCATGACTTCTTGGTTCGTAGCACTATAAATTATTTCATCATCAATAATAACAATAGGAGAACGTTGTTCATCGGTTTCTTTGCATAATCCTAAGCATTTTACAGCTTCTACTTCAATCGGTCCTTCGGAATATAAATCACTGTTTTTGATGATAAATTCATCTAGATATTCAATTTGATCAATAATGCCTACGGATCCAAGCAACATACAACTGGATCCAACACAGACTTTGATTTTCATTTCAAGATTCAACCCCTTATATATCTTAATGATGATTTCCGGTTTCATAACACCATTTGGCAATTTCTGCAACCAGTGCTAAAGGAACCGGTTGAGAATACTGAAACTGAATGGCTCCTTTGCTCGTCTTATACTCTTTGAGCTGATCTTCAAAATGAACAATTGCTTCCACCCCGGGATATAACCCAAGATGTTTCTTAAAACCGGCAAAGTGAATGATATTCTGCTTCTTTCGAAAGGTTGGCATGCTCCAAGAAATTCTCTCCTCTGCATCCGGTAAAACTTCACGAATTGTCCGTCGAACTTGCTCAAGAATCGGCTGCACTTCAAGCGGTTGTGCAGCGATGTAGGTATCGATTGTTTTGGGTGCTTCTTCACAGAAATGATCTTGATTTGTATTTTTAAATTCACGCTTACATTTGGGACATTGCCACATATTCTTCACTCCTGCCTTCTTGTAAAGTTGAGATGAATTAAAACGTCAGTAGGACCGGTTTGTAGGCCGTCAGCAACTCTTCTTCTATGATAAATTTAAAATTGTCATCATTGAGGGTAGCCAGAAACGATTCAAAAGGCAGGCGTTCGAATTCACACGTATAATCGTTGGCACCAAACCACTTTCCCTCTTTACTGCTCAAATTTAAGCCACGCGCGAATTTGGTATAGTTTGAACAGTCATGTACAACAAGATCCCAGTTTTCTTCAGCAGCATATGCCATAAATTCTAGTGTTAAATCTCTACTCCAAATCGGCGATATGTAACCATGTCTGGAAATATACATATTTTCCCCATGATAATTATCAATGTTGTTTTCATTGAGATGCAGTTCCGCACAATTGATAAAGTCGATCTTGGTATCTAATATGCTTTGCTTCTTCTTGAGGAAATCTTTGAAGAATTCAGGAGTCATTGGGGTTTCTATACCAACCCGCTTAATATATTTCTTCGCCAAAGCCATATTGGTAATGACAGAGTCTGCGGTATCGGATGCTCCCAAATTAAACCGCAACTCATCTAGCCCGGCTTCTCCCAGGGCTTTTAAATTCTCTTTGGTCGCTAAGGTACCATTGGTATACATATGCTGGTGGATGTTAAACTCGTTGAATTTTCTGATTACCGGATAATATTTTTCGATTTCCATGAAGGGTTCTAAATAGACATAGGAGATCCCTGTGGGCTTTTGATGAATTGAAAGTAAAAGGTCAAGATCTTTTTCATAAAACTTTGTGCCACCAATTTCCCACATGCCCTCGCCCACGGGAGCCATGGCGTCAAGTTCTCCATAGTTATAACAAAACTTACAATCCAAGTTGCAAACGTTCGTTTTACGAATTGCACTTAGTCCTGTTCCCAAGAGGCATGATTTACAACCACTGGGGAATTTTTCATCATTCCCTACATAAAAGGTGCGATTCTGCAACGTTTTTAAACCTTTAATCTTGGAGATCAGTCGCTCTCTTTTTTGTTCAACCGCAGCTTCGATTTGAGCAAAGGTTGCATAGATAATTTCTTCGTGCTTCATGGTGATTTCTTCTTCTTCTGTCATTTGTGAGAAGTAATCAAACCAAATCAAAGCATCATTTTTTGAGATTTTCACATTGTCCTCCTGGTTTTTTCAATTTAAGGATACTAGCAAACTAGACGCGTAAAACTCCGCGAAACCCTCTCACCGAATAATACGACTCTGCACCATTATGATACACAAAAACCGTATCATAGCGTCTGTCACAGAAGAGTGCTCCGCCAAGTTTTCGTATCTTTTCGGGAGTATTAACCCAACTGGAAGTCTTGGTATCCATGCTTTCTATTGCTTGTAAGTCGCGATATTGAGTTTCTGTTAGGATTTCTATTCCCATCTCAGTTGCCATATCCATCGCGCTGGTTTTGGGTTTGTTTTCTCTTCTAGACTCTAAAGCTTCTCGATCATAACAAATGCTTCTTCTCCCTTTTGGGGTTTCTGGAGAACAATCAAAAAATACGAACTTATCCGCTTCCATGTCATAGAAGACTACATCAGGTTCGCCTCCGGTTTCTTCCATTTGCAGAAGCGACCACATTTTCTCTGGATTTGCTTGCAACTTAGTTTCAATGGTTGACCAAACCAAACTAGGATGCCGATGCATATTCTTAATGAACCGATCTTCTAGGGTCTTGAAGAGAATTCCGATTTGAACTTTGGTTACTGTTCTGTTTCCCAGCAAGATTACTTCACCCCCGTCTTTCGTCCCTCTTTCATGGATTTACCGATATACATACCAACAAATGACAAAAATGCATATCCAATAATATAAACCCAGGCAGAACTATTGTAGAAGAGAACTACGGTTGGAGCGAAAAGCAACCCAACCAGAATAGGATAAAGCAGATTCCATCCTTGTTTAAAGCCATACAATAGTGCTGTAATTAAACAAATGAAGGGAATCACTACGAGCAGAATCAGCATAAAGCTTCCGGTAGTCTGACCCAATAGAGGTAACATATAGAATGCGATGGCACATACCATTAGATAGGGCAACATTTTTTTAATTAATAGCATCGGTTTTCCTCAATTTCTCAAAATTAGCTCGTAATAATATTCGTCTTGCTTTGTCTCTTCACACCACTTCATACCAACAAATTGAAACCCCACTTTGATTAGCGCTTTTTGAGAAGCTGGGTTATTTAAATCAACGGAGGCACCGATCTTTTCGATGTTCAATTCTCGTTTGGCAAAATCAATACAGCCCTTTGCTGCTTCTGTTGCGTAGCCTTTGCCCCAAGCACTCTTCAGCAAATGATACATGAGCTCAGTATCATACCCTCGTGCTGGAGGGTTAAAGCCGCAGACACCAATGGTTTTCCCGCTCTCTTTGACGATCACTTTGTATGGCGAAAAACCTTTTTCTTGCTGCATATGAATATAATATTGCAGCGCTCTCAACTCCCGTTCTCTAGTGCCTGCACCACCGCAATATTTCATGACTTCTGCATCTCCCCAAATGGGCATGATGCTGTCAAGATCGTCTAATTTTAGTTTCTCAAAGATCAAGCGTTCCGTTTCAAAAACCATTCTAACACATTCCCTTCAAAATCAGCGGTTCAAAATAATCTCTACACCAACGATCCATAGCTGGTGAAAACCAATCCTTATCATAGTAACGATTATGTTGGCTTGTAATGAACAACAAAATTGACAATGCATAAAAAGACTGCAGGTGGAGAGGGTCTATGCTGATTCCGCTACTTTGAGCATACCCCTCACAAACCGCCCTTTGTAGCAATGCATCTGTGAAATTCGAAGCGATCATACCACATTCCTGTGCTCTATAACCGTAACCCGAAAGAGAAAAATCGATTGGAGCAAACCCGTTGGGTGTCTGTAAAACATTGCCGAAGTTCAAATCTGCATGAATCAAGCTCTTTGAATCCGGCTTAGAATCTAATTCTGTCATAACATTGTCAATTTCAAAAAGAGCACTTTGGCAGATATTTGCGTGCTCCAAGGTTATATGGTTTAGTGTTTGCGCGTACTCGATTTCTGCTTGCATTGCTTTTATCAACTTGTGCGAGTATTCAAGCCGCACATCGCAAAAACCCTCTGATGCTTTGTGTATAAGGGCAGCCAAAGTTCCCAAATCACGAGCATACTCTGATGCCATATTCTTATCCAGCGGCGTGCCTTCAAGCCAGTGGAATAAAACTGCCGGTGAACCATCGGAAAGGACCGAAACATAAGCACCAGTAGTACCTCGAACTGGCACTTGCACTGGAAACAAATTTGAATGTTTCAAGTGAAGCAAAAGATGAACTTCGCTTTGAAAGAGTTGCTCATCTGTTACATGTGCATCAAAGATTTTTTGTTCAAACCCCGGCTCTGGCTTGTGGATTCTTAAGACATACGTTTCGGTTGCATCGATAATTCGACATGTAATATTTTCATTGTGTCTAATAAACTGGATTTGAGGTTCTAACAGTGGATAAAACGACAGTGCTTCGCGAACTAATCGCTCTTCTAATTCCTTCATGTTGCTCCTTCAATCTTATACAGTCTTGCTGCCTAAAGTATAGTCAATTGGTCCTCTTAAGTCAAACAAAAAAAGGAAACTTGGGTTTTATTACAAGTTTCCCGGTTCATAAAAAGTGATGAAATGTTAAATAAAAGAAGTGATAAGCTTCTCCAATTTCAGTTGATCTGTCTTCTTTGAAATTAACGGTTTATGATCCTTCAAAACGAGATGGCGATCGTGATAAACCGGTTTCTCAACTTTATATAGAACGCCTGTAGGAATTTCTTCACCAAAGGTTCCAGCTAATTTTATAGCAGCACTGAAATCGGTCGGGTCATGCTGATCTCCTATGGGTTTGACTCTCTGTTTGTACCATTCATAGGTATTGATTTTATTGAAGCTAACACAAGGTTGTAGAATATCAAGAAGTGCGTAACCTTTGAAGCGAATCGCTTGCTGCATTAATTCTGTCAATTGTTCCTGATCCCCGGCGAAGCCGCGAGCAACGAAACCTGCACCCGCTGCCAACGCGATTAGTAAAGGGTTCAAAGGGGTATTGATACTGCCATCGGGTTGAGCTCCTGTGATATGGCCAATCTGCGTTGTCGGTGAGGCTTGACCTTTGGTAAGCCCATAGATTTGATTATCGTGAACGAAATGACTAATATCAACATTACGCCTAATGTTATGGATAAAGTGGTTTCCTCCTTCGCCATAGGAATCCCCGTCTCCGGTATCAAGGATTACAACCAGTTCTTCATTGACAATCTTTGCAGCCACAGCTGGCGGTAAGGCCCTACCATGAAGTCCGCAAAACGCATTAGCACTAATGTATTGGGGTGTCTTGGCAGCTTGCCCAATCCCTGCTACCATGAGCACCTTGTGGGGTTCCAGTTCGAGTTTTTCCAACGCTTTTTTCAAACAACTCAAAATACTAAAATTCCCACAACCCGGGCACCAAGCAGTTTCTCTAGTAAAAAATTCGTGTTGGCTCACATCAATACCCCCTTCACGCGTTCAGCAATTTCTTCTCCGGTAATCTGGCGTCCATCATACTTTAAAATGCTTGTTGTGCATACTATCCCTGTCTTTTCTCGAATCAATCCTGCAAATTGGCCGGTTTCATTTTGTTCAATATTGATAATCACTTGAGCTTGTTTCGCTTTTTCCCTTAACAATTTTTCCGGAAGCGGGAATACGTCTCCAAAGACCAGTGCACTAAATCGATTGGGGGTTTCTAAATTCAAGAGTTCTACTGCCTCTTTAATAGGTCCCCAGGTGGAGCCCCAGCCAAGCAATAGCACCTCTGCCTTCAGTGAACCAAAGAAATCCGGTTCTTCAAGTTCTTCTGCAACCCCAATGAGTTTGCGTGTCCTCTTTTCCACCATGCTGTTTCGAACCTCGGCGGATTCCGTGATCAATCCAAGCTCATCATGTTCGTCGCTATCACTCAAGACCAATTTTGTTGTTTGTCCTGGGATTAACCTTGGAGAAATCCCGTTTTCGGTGAGGAGATAGCGCTTGTATTCACCTGCTGAAACTTCAGGTTGGTTTTTTTTGGCTTCCTTTGGCAGAGTGAATGGATTAACCGTTGAAGAATTATCAGCCAAATACTGATCACTGAGAATGATGACAGGAATCTGATACTTCTCAGCTGTATGGAAGGCTCGAATCGTTTGAAGATAGGCATCTTCATGATTGCGCAGGGCGATGACCTTTCTGGGAAATTCGCCTTGGGAAGCATGGATGACAAAGCGCAGATCACGATGCTCAGTCCTAGTCGGTAACCCTGTCGCCGGTCCCGGTCGCTGAACATCAACAATCACGATTGGGATTTCTGCAATACCACTTAACCCCAAAGCTTCAACCATGAGTGAAAAGCCTCCCCCTGAAGTTCCGGTCATCGATGGTGCTCCAGCGTAAGAAGCTCCAAGCACCATATTGATGGCAGCGATTTCATCCTCTGCTTGCTCCACGACTAAATCGAGTTCTGTACTATGAGCAGCCAAAAATTCCATGATACCGGTAGACGGTGACATGGGGTATGCGGAATAAAACTTAAGCCCTGCTGCCAATGCTCCAAAAGCAACTGCTTTATTACCATTGATAATCATATTTTTGGAGTAATCGGCTTTCAGTTTGTTGTAACGGGTTTCTACTAGTTCATATCCTTTATCATAAGCTTTCAGATTGATTTGAATGTATTTTTCGTCCAGCTCAGTTTTTAAAATCTCTTGGATTCCATCCAGTGACAAATCAAAAAGCTTCAAAAGAACCCCCGTGGCAATGCTACCGGCAACCCTCGGATTTCCAAGCTCTTTGGCAAGATCAGTCATGGGGATCTTTATAGCCCGTTTATCACCTGTTTTGATTTTTTCATCGCAAAGGATGAACCCGTCTTCCTTTAATTCATTAAGATGAAGACTTACTGTAGCATCGTCAAGCGCAATAAGACCATCGAGCTTCATACTATGAGAGAAGACCGGTTGATCTCCAAAGCGAATGAGGATAAAGTTATGACCCCCTCGAATCCTTGACATAAAATCGAATGATGTGAGAAAAGCATAACCTTCTTTTTTTAGGAGTTTACCGAAGATGGCAGCCATTGTATCGATCCCTTGACCAGCGGCACCCCCAATGAGCAAGTTATAATGCATGTGTCTTCCCTCCTGTTTCGTACTAGTCATCCCAAAGGTATTTTATTGGTATTTATAGTAGATTTCGACAAGGTATTACCCAGCTCCTTTTATTTGGTGTGATTAAAGTGCGTTTTTGATACAATCATAGCTAAACTTTACGTATTCGTTCAAAAAAGAGAAGCAAGGGTCTACACCCCCACTTCTCTCCCAAAGAACTATATCAGTTTTTCCTTGATGATCAAATTGACGATCTCAGGATCAAATTGAGTCCCTGCTCCTTTGATCAATTCCTGTCTGGCTTTCTCCAAAGACATACCCACTTTTCTATAGGGTCTAGAGGTAGTCATCGCATCATATGCATCAGCAATGGCTATTATTCTTGCCTCAATCGGAATCTCATTCCCTTTTATTCCCTTAGGATAGCCATTGCCGTCCCATCGTTCATGATGGCTGAGTACCCCCTCGGCAATATTTGAGAACTCGCTTGTGCCAACCAGCATTCGATAACCAATAGCAGGATGTTTTTTATCGAGATCAGTTCTATGAATGGCTCATAATTCATTGTAGAATGTGTCAGATCAAGAACAACATTTGTCTTCACTGCACTTCAGTTCAAGTTGAATATCGTTTGGATCTTCTTGGAACAATTCGTCATTTCTTTCCAAAGCGGGCTTACAGCCCAATTTACAATAGAATGCAATAGTGTCCTCAGAAGACCCGGCACAAAGATAGATTTTTTCGCCCCGAACTTGAGCGCTTGTCTTGAACAAAGAGAAATAAGCTCTTTTCCTATGCCTTTGCCACGGTAGTCTTTAGAGACAAACATTTGGTCCAACAGTACATACTTCACTTCTCTTCCAAACACTCCTGCGTCTAGCGTTGCATATCCTGCTAGCGTATCATCGTCAAAGCACCCAAAGGCCTTGCCACCGGATTGTAAAGTCTTTTCAAAGCGTTCAAGATGCCACTCAAAACCGTTCGGAAGCTCAAAGTCCGTCCAATCTATTTTAATCAGTTCATACTCGCCAGCTTCGTGATTCATCCTCCACGCATTTTCAATGTAACAGGTAGCATCTATCTGTTTAATCTTAGTTGACTCTTCTAGGTTCATCTCTCTTTATTGAAACATCTTTTACCTCTTCCGATTCTATTTAATTCGATCGACATCCACGGTAGCCAATAAACTGCCGACCTCTCCCTTTGTCAAATCTCTCCACATTCCCAGTGGTAGATCTTTCAACTCAATATTCATGATGCGAATGCGCTTCAATTTTACTACCTCATATCCAAAAGCAGCACACATCCTTCTGATTTGCCGATTAAGACCTTGAGTCAGTGTGATTCTAAAAATCTTGGAATTCAATTTAACGATCTTACAAGGATTTGTTATCGTAAATTCGTCCTTTACAGGATTAAAAATGCGAACCCCAGCGGACAAGCCCTCGAGAAAAGCAGGAGTGATCACTTGGTCTACCGTTACAACATACTCTTTCTCATATTTGTTTTTATCTGTTAAAATCTCGTTGACAATACTTCCATCGCTGGTAAGGAGGATCAACCCTTCAGAATCTTTATCTAACCTGCCAATGGGGAAAATGCGCTTGGGATGATTGATAAACTCAATGATGTTTCCTTTCACATGACGTTCTGTAGTGCAAGTAATCCCTGTGGGTTTATTTAAGGCAATATAGACATGTGCCTTAGTTCTCTTTAACAATTCACCATTGACCTCGATCTTATCTTCTGGGTTCACTACTAATCCAATCGTGGCAAGTTTTCCATTGACCTTAACTTTTCCCTGTTCGATCAGTTCGTCCGCTTGTCTTCTGGAGCATAGTCCTGTTGAACTGATGTAATTATTGATTCTCATATTTGACCTCCCACTATTGGTCGTTGAACTGCTTTCCTTGACAAAAGAAGAGAGAGAAGTTAATATCAACTATGCTCTCTCCTGGGAAAGGATGATTAAAAAAAGTGAATTTTAAAAAATATGTGGAATTGATCTCTCAAAAAAAAATTCTAGTACTCCTGATCCTCATGGTAAGCATTGGCTTAGCCGGTGCGTTATTCTACCAAGGCCAACTGAAACACATCACTTTAATTACCCCTGACAACGAAAGTGCGATTATTACGATGAAAGCTACCGTTGGCGATCTTCTGCAAGAAAGCAAGATCGTTTTGCGAGAATCGGACCGAGTGATTCCGGAAATCCATGAAAAATTGACCGATGATTTAATCGTTACGGTCTATTACGGTGTTTCGTATACAATTACTGTTGACGGAACAACAAACAGCGGAGAAAGCTCCGCTTTGACAGTTGAAGATTTATTGCTAGAGTTAGCATTAGAAGTTGGCGAGTTTGATCGTATTCAACCAGATCCATCGACACCTATTACAAAAGACATTGCGATTCAGGTTATTCGTGTCAACCAAGAAATTTTGACCGAAAGTATTGTTGTACCCTTTAGCACAACCTCGATCCCCCGAAGTGATTTACCCGCTGCTTACAAAAAAGTCACTGTCAGCGGTATCGATGGTTTAACGACCAGCACGTATCTAGTAATCAGCGAAGACGGAGTGATCGTAAGTAAGACACTTCAGAATACCGAAGAAAAAGTGAAGGTGGTAAACCAGGTAGAAGAATACGGTACCCAGGTTCAATTGGCCAACGGAGCTACATTGAATTCTTATAAAACACTCAACATGAGCACAACCGGCTACTGTTCCTGTTATCTTTGCTGCGGAAAAAATCCGGGTGACTATGGCTATGGTATAACAGCAAGCGGATTAGCACAAGGATACGGGGTCGTTGGTGTTGATACAAGTGTTATCCCCTTCGGAACCAAGCTTTACATTGAAGGTTATGGCTATGCAGTTGCCGGAGATACCGGTGGAGCGATTTTTGCTACTCATTTGGATCTAGGTTTCTCTACGCATGCAGATGCTGTAGCATGGGGGCGCAAAAATGCCATTGTTTACTTTCTTAACGATTAAGCTTATTTTATCTGGTTAAGGTCAATTGTCGATTTGATAGCATATGCTAGCAACAAGATTGCTAGGCCGATGACCACATAAAAGATCCAATCACTCTGAATCATGCTTTGAATCGCATTCAATAAAAAAATCACGCCAATCCCTGAAAAAACGATAGCTGACTGCCGATAATGTGGTTTCTTATTCATCCTTTTTCGCTCTTCTTTGGATGCATAAAGGTAGGCATTATTGAGCAATATCCCTTTTTCATTGAACTGTAAGTAACTAATCCAAAATGAAGCTAATGCAAAGGCCAAAAGAATGCCTGCAACAATTGTTCTAGACGAAGGCATGCTTCTCTCCTCCTCGTTTATGGATTACTCAGTCGTTGTATATTTTTCATAAATAACATAGAGAAAAATTAACTCTGCAACATAACCAATGATTACACCAATTGCTGCTGCTGTAGCACCTAATTGTGGCATTAAAACGGACATGGCAATAACAGAACTAATGGTTACAGAAAGATTGATGACTTTGCCAATACTCAATGCTTTTGTATTATTGACTTTCATCAATAATCCGGTGTAAAACTCGGTATAAGCCAGAATGACCGGTAATGCGATTAAGACAATCAATACCGGACGGCTAGCGTTAGCAATGCTCTCACTTACTCCAATAATATTGAGCAATCCCCAGTTCCCCACCGGAGTCAGCGCTAACAAAGCAACTGCCGCCATTAGGATTACACCAATACCCAAGTTAAACTTCTTGAGGTACTTCATTTTTGCTTCGCTGGTCCCAAAAATCAAAGGAACCTGGCGCATATTGTTTTCTATGAAGCCGAGAATGATCCAAACGTAATTTCGAGAAACCTGAAAGGTTGCTAAGGCGAGTTCCGGATTACTGGTGCGTCCCAACCCAGAGTTGATCATGGGTAAACCTAAGGTCCATATGAATGACGTTACGAGTAGCGGCCAAATAAATGTAAACGCTTGCTGTGTGGTGAGAACCTGCTTCCCCGACTCGTAATCAGGTTCTTCCGGTAATTCATTATAACTACCCCTTGAAAATAAATAATTAATTACAGCTTCCAACGCCATTCCTGATGTCCAAATCATGATTCCAATCATGGCTCCGGTTAAAACACTAATTTGGGGCAAGACAAAAGCCAGTCCAATCATAAATAGAATCCGAATTACGACGGTATAGGTTAGATACTGTGTTTTCTTGACAACAATCAAAATTCCTTGTGCATAAGAACGGAGCGTATAGATAAAAGGTAAAGAGAGCGTTAAAACGGCTGCGGCTCTGACATCATTCAATAGATTTGCCGGTGTATTGAAAATCTTCACAAAGACAAAATCCCCTATTGGCGTTAGTGCCAAGAGTGCCAACATGATTAATGAAAATACACCAAGTTTAATCATCATGGATCTAGTTACCGCTAATGATTTCTTGTCGTGTGCAAAGGTTACCAACAATTGCCGCGAGGTAAAACAAGGGGAAGCAAACATATTCATAATATTCATTGCTACCGAAAATGCCGCTAATCCAATTTCAGCATTGGCAGCTCTTGAAACCCCTAAATTCATCACACTATGCGATGTCATCATAATCATAGAATATAACCCCAACGGAACATAGAACAAGAGTAATCCTCTTAACATACCAGAGCTATCATTATTGTCATTTCTTACAGTGTTTACATTCATCACTACTACTCCACACTTCCCACAGTAACCTGTTTTGATTTTCTGAAAATTTGCTGTCAAACAAACTATAACAATTAAAATTCCACTTTGAACACCTGAATTCCTTTGCAATTTCAAAGCCACAGTTTTATACAGTAACTTGTATTTTTACTCAAACGTGTGATATACTTCACCTAACAAGTCCCCATTAGTAAAAGGAGGATCAACATGGACAAAGAAGCAATGAAAAAACTGGTTTGTGACACGATAGACCAACACCGTGAAGAAATCTTTAAAATCGGAGAGACCATCCGAGTTGCACCCGAATTAGGCTACAAAGAATATAAAACGGCAGCTTTTGTTGAAAGCATTTTTAAAAAAATGGGTCTCGAGTTCAAAAATAAAGTTGCTTTGACCGGTTCTATTGCAAGATTAAAGGGGAAAAGCTCGAAAGTCAAGATAGCCGTTATGGGAGAATTGGACGCGGTTGTCTGCCCTACTCATCCCCAAGCAGATCCTGTAACCGGAGCTTCTCATTCCTGTGGACATTTCATGCAGATTGCTTCCATGTTGGGAACCGGCATGGCGCTCAAATACAGTGGAGTTATGGATGAGCTAGACGGTGAAGTTGTACTCATGGCCACTCCGGCAGAAGAAGCAGTGGAGATTGAGTATCGAAACGACCTCATAGAAAAAGGGGTCATCAGTTTCATCGGTGGAAAACAAGAGATGATCAAACTTGGTTGCTTTGATGACATTGATATGGCAATGATGTGCCATGGCGTCACCAGCAACAAAATTGAGATTGCTGAAACCAGCACCGGCTTTATTGTCAAATATGTAAAATACACCGGGAAAGAAGCACATGCTGGGGCGGCACCTCATTTGGGTATCAATGCTTTGAATGCCGCAACCCTAGGTCTCCAGGCCGTGGCACTTCAAAGAGAAACCTTCCAAGAGAAGGATACGATCCGAGTCCACCCCATTATTACCAAAGGTGGTGACCTCGTCAATGTGGTTCCTGCCGATGTTCGCATTGAAACCTACGTTCGTGGGAAAACCATGGCAGGGGTTACCGATGCTTCTCAAAAAGTCAACCGTGCCTTCAGAGCCGGAGCTTATGCTATGGGCGCCGATGTAGAAATCAAAGAAATTCCCGGATATATGCCTCGTATCAATAACAAAGAGATGAACCAATTGTTCTACACCAATGCTGTAGAGGTTGTAGGAGAATCCAATGTGATCAACAATGGACATACGACCGGCAGTAGCGATTTCGGTGATATCATGCATCTTATGCCTGCCATTCATCCTTATATCGGTGGTGCGAGCGGTGTTGGGCATTCCAGTGATTATCAGGTCGAAGATCCTGAATTGTTCTACATTGCCCCAACAAAAGCCATGGCGATGACAATCATCGACCTACTGTATGATGATGCTGCAGTAGCACAAGGGATTATTAGGAATTTTGAACCTATTTATAAAAACAAAGAGGAATATCTGAAGGCTTGGCAAGAAATCGCCAAATAGAAAAGGTAAAAAAAGATAGCAACACAAGCTTGTGTATGCTATCTTTTCTGTTTTTAATGCTTGTTTTAGCTCTTGAAAATGTTATGCTTTGATTGCCCAACGTAATTTTGCCGATTTAGCCCGGCTATTGCTGTTGCATTCTTCTAAAGATGGTCGAATCGGATCTGGAGCTATTTCTCGATATACGCCTTCGCGGAAAAAATGCTGAAAAGACTTTTTAACCAACCGATCTTCACCGGAATGGAATGATAAGACTGCTACTCGTCCACCCGGAGCTAGGACAGAAGGTAGTTTCTCCAAAAATGTATATAACACTTCTAATTCGTGATTAACATCGATTCGCAAGGCCTGAAAACAACGCTGACACGCTTTTTTGATCTCGTCCTCACGGTTCCTTCCAGGCAAAATCTTCAAAGCTTCTTTGATGATTTGCTGAAGTTGAGTTGTGGTTGTAATCGCGAAGCCTTTTCTTCTTTCAGAAATAATCGCTCGAGCAATCACCGCCGCGTTGGGTTCATCTGCGTTCTCCGTTAACATTCCCTGTAGCTCTTCAAGCGTGATTGTACTCAACCGCTCAGCAGCAGACTTCCCCTTATTAGGATTGAGTCGCAAGTCTAAAGGGCCTTCTCGTTTAAAGGAGAATCCTCTTTCCGGGTTGTCGATTTGCATCGAAGAGACGCCCAAATCCGCTAAAATAAAATTCAAAGGTCCGCTTTCCGGGATGATTTGATCGATGGCAGAGAAATTCAATTGTCTAATCGTTAATAGATCTGGACCATATCCTAGGTTCTCCAATCGAGCTTGAGTCCGTGGCAATTCTAGGGGATCGACATCAATGGCATACAAATGCCCCTGTGCTCTAAGAGCTTTTAATATTTCTTCCGTATGACCACCATACCCTAAAGTTGCATCCAATCCAATCTGCCCAGGTGTAATTTGTAAGATTTCCAAGATTTCTTTGACACAGATAGGACGATGCATTCCAGCAGGAGTCTTCCCTTTTTGTATGATTTCCGCTACTGTATCTGCATACAATTCGGGCTGTAATTCTTTATACTTCTCCTGAAATGCCTTTGGGTGCGTGCCTTTATATCGAGGCCGTCGCTGATGAAGCTTCTCTTGACTCTCCCCGGCTTGAGGGATACCTTCCGGTGCTTTATTCATGTATGTTTCCTTCTCTTTCAATCTTCATTTCAAAATAGAGCTTAAATCTCCAATGCAAATGGTGTTCGTATCTTTATTGAAATAGTAAACTTTATCCTCTTCAACCGTTATTGCGTAAGCGTCATCTGATGATCTGAAGACAATTTTTCCTTCTTGATTAAAAACAAGTATTTTATCGGGCAGCTCAAAATTTCCCGATAAAGTGCACGCTAGATACTCCTTATCAGACCCCGTCAATTTCAGTTCGTGCACACCCCATCCGATTGTTTCAAAATCAGAATTCTTAAGTTCATGACTTGCTCCACATTCAAAATAGATCTGGCCACCCAAAACTTCGAAACGCTCAATGAATTCGTTTCCTCTCTCAAACGATAATAAAAGTGGATACTCCTTATCTTCCGAAATGTCATATTTAAAGAGTTCGGAAAATTCATTATGATAATAAACGACATCCCCCTCTACTCTGAACCCTGTAACGACCTGTTCGCTTACTCTTGTCGTATCATTGGTCTTGCAGTCCACCCGATACAAACCGGTTGTCGGTTTAGTCCCTCCGTGTTGCATATATTCCTCCGCTGCCTTGGTGTCAAATGCCAAAATATAGAAATCATCCCCTATAAGGAAACCCTCCCGCGAACCGGTTCCCCCTGCCCCTTGCTGTTTGGTATCGTTCCCATCATTCAAATGCCAATTCCAACCGTAGAGATACTTTGGATCACCAATGTTCTTCCAACCTGGGTATCCCAACTCATTGGAATCTACGGTTTCTGGGGTTTTCATATACAGATTCCCAGGACCCGGAGCAGAACCGATCCACCATTGAAACTCCATCTCCCCAAAAGACACCCTTGCGTTTCTTGTATTATTGATTAAGGATGCTCCATCGCTGGTTATATAATAAAGGTAGTCCGTGCCCATGGTAGCTCCTCCACTATAGTACGATAGATACGCCTTTCCGTCTTCAGAATACAACTTTGGTAAAACATAGTCTGAGCCACCCCAGAAACTGTTAATGGGTAGTTGAAACACAACTTTATGGACCGGTACCTGGTTCAGATCGATACTCGATTGCATGATTTGACCATTGGCACCAACATAATACACATAACCGCCTGCAATTGCCATCGTCTCCTTAGTGGTGTCTCTGTCTTCTGGCAAAACGCTTTGACGAATCTGAATCGTATTTGAACGGATGGAAAGTCCTAATTCGGGATCAAACCTGTAGCCCCAGCCAAACTCTTGGTACGCAAACCTCCAAGTTATTGGGAAATAGGTGATATCGCGAAATATTAGAAACGGATATTCTTCAGTGCTGTTATCGATCAACTTCCCATTGACATGGATAGGGAAAGTAGGAATCGTTGCCGAATAACTGCTACTATTCCAAATCTCTGTGCGATCAGGAGAATACGCAGCAGAGATGTCTGACATATCAATCCTTAAGCCCTCTTCCATCCCCTTCCAGTTGGATTCCAACCCCAAAAATCTACAAGCATTATAGGTCATGGGAAAATAAGTAATTTCCTTATATACTATGAAGGGATATTTACTATTTTGATTGTCCATATCGATCCCGTTCAATACAACATTGAATGTTGGAAGCGTCACCGGAACCCATACTGATTCAGTTGATGCGTAAGCTTGATTCAAGCCAAATACGAAGATTGTGAAAATAACAATGAACACAACCGTGCTTCTTCTAATCATCTTCTCTCCTCCTAATAAACATCTATGTACTCTTCTAACATTATAGCATATTATCGACTTATGATGCACGCTTTCATACCTTTTTCCTGTACAATAAAATCCGCACGGGATCCTATAGTGTTCTCACAGAAACCATACTTGTTCTTCTTAATCGTCAAAAGCAGTTTGTCACCGTAAATTTAAATAAAGTCCTCTGGAATCAACTTGCGATTCCAGAGGACTTTATGAATGATTTGCGTTTCTATGCCAATTTATTGGAACCTGCAAATACTTCTGTTACATGAAGGGCAGCCGCTGCGTGACCCGGGAGTCTAGTAGGATTCCATTTCTTCATATCTTCGAAAATCTCACCGTCTTTGTGATACGTGAAAGTACCTTTCAACTGGTAAGACTTGCCTTCTTTTGTAATGAACAGCAGTGAACCAGCACTTTTCGCGAGAATATTCGCTCGGGTTTTGTCAAAATAATTGTCGGCAACTACGAAAGTGTTGTCGTTGAATTTTGAAACACAAGTAGCGTAAATCGCGTTCGGGACGCCCTGTTCGTTGACAGTTGTTAAGATAATTGCTTTTTCTCGATTCTCCCACGCTTGAAGAACGACCTCGGGTAATTGAATCATGATTGTTTCCTCCTCTTTCTTTTTCTGTTGCTGCAAGTCAAATGTTGTCTCTTCATTTACTTACTATCAAAGAGTACAACAGATGAGGAGTTGTGTCAAGTTGATTTAGTGACAAAAATCGAACGTTGCTACGAGCTTACTCCGGTACAACTACGACTGCAACTTCAGAATCGCGAACCACCTTTGAGGTAACCGAACCGATCAATCTGGAAAGACCCATAACGCTTGATTTTGTCATTATAATTAAGTCAAACCCACCTTCTTTTGCTGTTTCAAGAATCATATCTCCGCTTTGACCTTCCAAAGAAAGTATTTCTACATTATAGCCTTCTATATGTTTCTCTCCTTCTTCTAAGGTTTCTATGCTTCGTTTTTTAGAAATTTCGTATATTTGACTAAAATCATATAATGAACTATCACCCAGGGAGGACATTTGAGGTATGTAAGTAGAGAGTTCAATGACGTTAAGCAAAGTAACTTCGGCTTCTTCCTTTGTAAGGAATTTTTTCAACCAATTGAGAGAGTGTAAACTTTTTTCAGAACCATCAAGTGGCACTAAGACTTTTAACTTAGTCATAGAAAACACATCCTTTTCAATTATACCTACTATTTACCTTCGGCAAATATATAGACTATCCTTCCTTCGTGTAGCATCAACACCTCAGAAATATTGCGATCATATTTTCATATTCTCAATTTTTTAAACCTATTGGGGGTTTGAAGAGCCAAAGAGAATTTGTTTGTTGATTTTCTGGTACAATTCCACAGGCGGATTTGCTATGAAACGTTCCTTTGATTCGGCTGCTTCTGTTGCGAACGCGGTATAGTCTGAATAAAAAAACATCTCATTTTGGAGATAGTCATAAAAGAAGTAATAAAGTAACGGGTACTGAGATGGCTGAATAGCGGCTAACAGACTTTGATCTCCTACACTACAAATCGGTCCCAACGGGAGTCCATTCACAACGTACGTGTTATAGGGGTCTTGAACTATGATATCTTCCTCGTAGAGGAATGCTCGCTGAAAACCCAGCGCGTATTCCGCAGTTACGCAACTTTGCAGAGCACTTTGATCGGCAAATCGGTTCAGAAAAACTGCTGCCGTCTCAGTATACTGCTTTTTTGCCAAACACTCGGCTTCCACAATCGAGGCTATGATGAGTTGTTCATAGGGCTTCAAAGTATTAATTCCGTCTGCTTGCGCAAGAAGGGTTGTGTATCGCTTTTCAGCCTCTATTACGATTCGCTCTATCCAATGATCCAATGATTCTCCAACAGGTACATCGTACGTTCCGGGAGGAATCACCCCTTCCAGTCGCCTAAAATCAGTCAATTTCTCATGAATTAAGTTCGATGTTATTGGGCGCTCTAATAAATCCTTGACATCTTGTTCTGTCAAATCAAAAACCTGGCATAACTGGGGAATAATATCACGCTCCAACATTTCCCCTTCTTTGACTTCTAACATGCCCCTGAATTTTGGTACATCTTTTTCTGTTTCGATTGTTTGTAGATCTGCCTCAGAAAAAAACTTCTTTGTGAAGAGTTCATGATCTGTAATAATCCGAAATCCCAAGGCCAAAATACTTACGAATACTAAAACAAGAAGAATGTTTTTGGTTTTGTGCTTCATGTCTTGACTCCGATTTCGTTATTTTTAGAAGACTTTATTGATAAACACATCGACAATCGTGGGATCAAATTGAAGTAATCAATTCTTCGAGCGTCATGTCCTTCACAGTTTTACTCATTAAAATCAGACTATATCAAGAGGTCCTCTCTCAGGACAGCGTGAAAGTCATCTCCAATTCATCTAAGCCCGAGGTGACATTTTTGCGTTTCCCTGTTAGAAGGAAGCCGTTTTTTCATAAAATCGCTGTGCTGCAGAATTGTTCTCAAGAATCCAGAGCATAGGTGTAGCACAACATTTTGATAATGATGAATTTAATAGTGTGGTGCCGTATCCTTTTTGCTGGCAGTCAGGGCGAACATACAAGTCTTCAATGAGTGACCCCGTAATTGAGATAATTGCCACTGGCAACTCATCGTCTATTAGCATATAAATATTGCTTCCTTTGCTCATTTTCTGACGCAAATAGTCTGTTTGCCTCTCAGCTGTATGTTTCTCAATAAACTCTTTGCTGCAAAAGGCTTCATGAGATTTCTTCCACGATAAAGAATGTATCTCACCCGCCGATGTGACATTCTCTTTGGTGACATCAACGATAACCATGCTTAGCCCTCCTTTAAATCAATCACAAATTTGCTTTTTTGCCGGTTAAAGGATCTCTACCCTTAGCTTGAAATCCTCAATCAAAGTATTGTGCCTCAGTGAAGCTACCAACTCATCCAACTCCATCGTAGTTTCCTGCCATTGATCATCACATTCTCCAAGATAAGCACTGCGAGCGGTCTCCATCAAGCCAGCTTGGCTTTTGGTTAATCGGGTCATAGCCCATTCTGCAGCGATATCTTTAGAAGTGATTTCTCCGGTGGAAATCGTTAACCACATTCTAGCTAAAGTTAAAAGAACATTACGTTCGTCACCTTTGAGATTTGCGACTAATCCTGGTAAAGAATCTGTAAGAGCCTTCCTCAAGTGTGAAATCGGTACAATGGGCAAATTTCTTGAGCTTTGGGACCAAAAAGCGTTTGACTGCTTTGTCTAACTTGAGTTAAAAGTATTGCTACATCCGTTTCGAATCTCGGCTCGGGAATCTTTCCATTCTCAAAATCTTTTCTTAACCATTCGCCATATTGAAACGAGCATTCTGGTGGATACTTCCATGGAACGATTTTCCGAACATCCGTTACAATGACTTCGAGAGGTCTAGTCCCTTGCAAATTGCCTACTTAGCCTGATATTTTCATAAGTTCGTTGCAAAGCTCTCTTCGTTCACCAGTATTTAAATCAACGTTGATAATGACAAGGATATCCACATCGCTTTCAGGTCTTAAAACGCCCATAACAGCTGAGCCATATAGATAAACGCCAATCAACTTCCCGGCGAGCGTTTTTTTAATGCTCTCAAAAACAAGGTTTGTTTCATTTGGAATGTTCATACTCCATCCTTTCAACCCAAGATATATTTTCTTTAGCGAATTAACTTTCGCATACTTTACCCTAAAAAGGTTTGTTTAAAACCAACTGCTAAAATTTCCTGCGGAATCTTCTGTTTCGCATAAACTTGAAGCATACCCTTGGGTGTGATCTTATACAGGGTGAGTTCATTGGCATGTTGGATGAGAGCACTGGCTTCAATATTGATATGATCTTTGAACGGTATGACTCGCACAAAGCGTTCGTTAACATAATAACTAGGTAATTTTGCCCACATTTTTTCTTCAACAACATCAGGAAAAGATTGAACCGCTATTTCTCTGATTTCCATAAACATTTGTTGAATTTCATTACTGTATTTCTCAATATAGTGTTTAATTTCTTCGTTCAAAATAGGCATCCCCTTTAAATAAAAATTCCCTTCTACCTCAAACTTTCTTCGCGAATAAAAGGCTTCATATGTTCGAATCGTAATCCTGTGTCTTTCCGAATTTCCTTCCATGGTATACAGAACGAAATTAATTTTTCATGGTTCTTGTTTTAGGTTACTATTCAGTTTTAATCAAAAAAGCAGCCCATTCATAGCTATCTTCTTGTTCGTGTTTTTGCCAAAACAAGAGTCTGTCTACAAATTGTTGTTTACGCTCCTCGACAAACTTTTCGCATTTTGGCAACCCATATTTCCGAACCAATGATGTTAATTCGTAGATTGGATACCCAATAGAGTGTCCGCGCGTATGTACCACACTGCAAGCTTGGCCAACAGCATGGCATAACGCAAGGTCCTCAAGAGAAGTCATATCTTTGGCTGCTGCATGAGCTTTCAAAATCGCTTGTTTAGCGAAGGACATTTTGATTTTTCCAAAAGCCCAATCTTTTGAAAGTAGGACAGCGGTTTCTAATCGGTGTTCATTTGGATATTTTTCTAACATTGATTTAACTGTTTCATCTGCAAATTCGAATGCCCATAAGACCAATGCTCGATGATTCTGTTGCTGAATCACAGCGACCAAATCGGCCAAAAAAGCACCATTCTTATCAAAGAGAACCTGATTTCCTTTTTTGATCCTACTTTCCACCTCGCACTGCCAATTCATATAAACACCCCCACCCACATTAAGGCTTAATCTGAAGAAGTATCTGACATCTGCTGTAGCAAGAAAGTGTTGTTTGAGGAAATCTTCATTTACATAGAACAGGTAATTTAATCCAACTTTTCTCTTCGACAATGTCAGGAGCAAACTCCTTCTATCCTAATAGTTATCATTAGAAGGGCTTAAATTTAATCTAACCTTAAAACCACAAAGCCCCTCGTCCTTTGTAAGACGGACGGGGGCTTGTATAAATATTGATTTCTCTATTCCATAAACAATTTGATATCATCTTCAACGGTGCCGATTCCGGTTATACCAAACTTTTCAACCAAAACACTAGCTACATTTTCCGATAAAAAGGCTGGGAGTGTTGGTCCAAGATGAATATCTTTCACTCCTAAGTAAAGAAGTGCAAGTAGTACAATTACCGCCTTTTGCTCGTACCAAGCAATGTTATAGGCAATGGGAAGTTTATTAACATCATCTAAGCCAAAAACCTCTTTCAATTTTAAAGCAATTACGACCAGAGAATAGGAATCATTACATTGACCTGCGTCTAAAACTCTAGGGATACCACCTATATCTCCCAGGTCGAGTTTGTTATATCGGTATTTTGCACACCCTGCAGTGAGAATCACCGTATCGTTGGGCAAGGCCTTCGCAAACTCTGTATAGTATTCTCGAGACTTCATTCTACCATCGCATCCTGCCATAACGAAAAACTTTTTAATAGCTCCGGACTTAACGGCATCAACTACTTTATCTGCCAAAGCAATAACTTGATGATGAGCAAATCCACCGACAATTTTCCCGGTTTCTATTTCTTGAGGTGCTTTCAATTTCTTAGCATGTTCAATAATCGCAGAAAAATCTTTCATCCCATTCTTATCAGGAAGAATATGTTGGCAACCAGGATACCCAGAAGCACCTGTTGTGTAGATTCTTTGTCTAACTTCTTCAGATTTGGGTGGCACAATGCAGTTTGTTGTAAATAGAATCGGCCCATGGAAGGTTTCAAATTCCGTTATTTGCTTCCACCAAGATCCCCCATAATTGCCAACGAAATGATCATACTTTTTAAAAGCGGGATAATAATGTCCTGGTAACATTTCACCATGGGTGTAAACATCCACACCAGTTCCTTTTGTTTGTTCCAAAAGCATTTCCAAATCTACCAGGTCATGTCCTGAAATCAAAATAGCAGGGTTGTTTCTAACACCAATATTTACTTCCGTAATTTCCGGATTTCCATATTTAGAAGTATTCGCCTCATCTAGAAGTGCCATAGCCTTAACACCAAATTCACCTGTCTTTAGTGTTAGATTAACCAAGTCTTCAATCGATAGATGATCGTCCAATGTTGCTGCTAATGCTTCATAAATAAAATTATAAATTTCATAACTCTCTTTACCAATATTTAGAGCATGTTCACCATAAGCAGCCATTCCTTTTAGCCCATAAGTAATAAGTTCCCTTAAAGATCGAACATCTACATTCTCTGTTGCTAAAATTCTAACTATTGAACTATTTGCTTTGTCTTCAATTTCTTTGATGGTTGAAACTTGATAGGTGCAGGCATCATGTAACCCTTCAATTCTTAACCCGGTCCTTAACCCTTCTCGATGAAGAAGCATTTTCTTGATCTGTTGTTCAAGAGCTTCTTTATCGAAATTAGCATTCGTAATCGTCATAAACAGGCTTTTCAGCATTTCGTGATTCAATTCGCCAAGATCCTTAACATCTAAATCTGCCTTTTTTACAATTTGAGCTATTCCTTTAATTGTATAGATCAATAAGTCTTGAATATTTGCCACGTCTTCTTTTTTCCCACAAACACCCGCTACTGTACACCCCTGATTCTTAGCTGTTTCTTGACATTGATAACAAAACATGCTCATTTCGATTCCTCCTTATGAATATTCAACAATGGCTTTGAAAGTCTTTTCTACAATAAAACGAAAGAATCCTGCACAATGATTCTATTTTCGATAACCTGTTTCGAAATCCACGATATTCTGAAGTGGCTTTGAGGCCAAAAATTTTTCAAGATTCGTAGCCGAGATTTCCACAATTTTGTCCAATGTCGCAGGCAAGTGGTAATACCCTGCTACATGAGGAGTTATCATGATATTTCTTTCTTTCCACAGCGGATGTTCGCTGGGTAGCGGTTCAGGGTCAGTAACATCGAGACCGGCGGCAGAAATCTCTTGGTTCTGTATGGCCCATAATAGGGCCTCTTGGTCAACAGAAGTACCCCGTCCTCCGTTTAGAAAGATCGCGGTTTTCTTCATTTGCGAGAAAAACTCCGCATTAAATAACCGGAAAGTTGCAGGAGTTTTGGGAAGAAACGATACAACAACATCAGATTTTGCAACAACTTCATAGAAGTCGTTCATTAGATGCAATTCATCCACTTCTTTGGGACAATCGCTTTTTCGGCTCTTCAAACCGATCACATACGCTGCACCTAGTGCTTTGGACAGCCGAGCAAATGTTAGCCCAATATCCCCCAAGCCAACAATTGTTATTGTGGAATCGGTGATAGAGGTCACTGTTCCGTAATCATTCCAATCTCCATTCATTCGGTCATCTCTATAAAGATGTAACTTCTTCTGTAAAGATAACATCATGGTAAACATATGTTCGGCTACGGCTTTCCCATAAGCTCCTGTGGCATTCGTCAGTATGGTGTTGGGAGCAAGAACTCCGGGTAGAATATAAGCATCGGCCCCAGCTGTGTTGAGTTGGAGCAGTTCTAACTTGCTGGAGGCTTTGATGAAAGAAGCCGGAACATTCCCAATGATAATCTCTGAATTTTGCACCATAAACTCTGTCACTTCCGAGGCTTGAACATAGAGAAAATCACAATTCGTACGATTATTTTCCAATTGGCTTTTGTGAAAACCTGTCACTGGTAGAGTTACTAAAATTCGTTTCATTTCAACTCCATCCTTTCATCTTGTAAACCTTACCTCACTCATCCGAGCCAACAGTATAAAGCCATATTGATTCGCCCATCTTCAAGAAAAATCACTCCCTCTGCTTCGAGCATGGCTCTTTGCAAATCCGCGCTCATTCTGCTGGCAATGGATCCATCCTTCAAGACCACCCTATGCCAGGGCAAACCCGCTGGGCAACACCTCATAGCTCTTCCTACCTCTCTAGATCCGTGAGGTTTTCCCAGCATGCGTGCAATTTGACCATAAGAGGCAACTCTACCATAAGGAATTTGTTCAACGACTCGATATACTTGTTCAAAGAATTCATTCATGCAAACCTCACCCCTCAATCGTTTTTATGTAGTTTAGAAAACTTATTATTCAATATTCAATGAGAATGTTCCTCCAATTCGAGCTATTTTGAAACAGAGATTGACCTGCCTCATTGAGTCTTCTCTTTGAGACAGGTCAATTTATATGAACAAATAAAATTCTAAACTTTCTTCTCGGTTTCTTTGATACCCACATCAACAGGATTTGTTTTTACATTTTCAACCACTTCTTTTCGCACCGCTCGAATACTTTCCGTATTCACTAATAATTGGTCCTCGGTTGCTGTAGTGTTGAAAATTACATCTTCCAGAGCCGCCGCTGGGTACTCTTTTTTTGTTTCTTCCTTGTTCAATGCTGGTTCCTTGTGATCATCCATAAAGGGATTTTCTGGATTTGCTTTAACGTTTTCAACTACTTCTTTTCGCACCGCTCGAATGCTTCCTGTATTCACCAAAAGTTCACCTTCGGTTGCTGCAGTGTTAAAGATTACATCCTCTAATCCTTCCGCTGGGTACTCTTTCTTAGTCTCGACCTTTTTTGTAGTAGATTCTTGCTTCATTTCTTCCTCGTGCAACGTTTCTTTTTTATCAGCCATGAAAAAACCTCCTTTTGCTTAGTAAATTGTCGTTTCTGCTAATTGGTAGTATTATTATGTTACTATATAAAGGTGGATTTGTCAAGAGAACACCCTAAAAGCTGGATTTTCAGATGCTTCTTCGACTCATAGCTAATCCGTATGCTCACATACTCAAGGTAAATCATAAAAAATACTACTTCCGTTGCTCAAGAAATTCATGGACAGCTACAACGGCGATATTTTGCTGTTCCTCACTTGATATCGTAGCGTCAGGATCCCCTTTTTGCTTACCATAATTACCAAACTGGGCATGGTTTCCGCCTTCTATAACAACTATATTTTCCGTATAATTGATTTTCTCTTCAACGCTCGTATTGAACGAACCATAAACCGTTAACGCATTTTCTTCAGGGTAATTTCCATAAATATATGCACCGAACAATAATAGGCCCATTATTTTATCCTGGTTTTTTGAAGCAAAGTCACTGGCCATTGCTCCACCCATGGAATGACCTGCTAAATACCAGTTTTCAATATCAGGAAACCGGTTAATAATTTTATCGGCAGCATCCGAATCAAAAATAGCCATATTGAAGGGCATTTTAACGAGAATGCAAGTCACATTAGAGCTCAGCATGATTTTCTCCATCATGGGCAAATAAGAAAAATACTCCACCTTTGCTCCCGGATAAAAAATTATAGCGGTATCCCCTGGGGTGTTTGGAGATAAAACAATGAAGTTGTCTTCGACTAATGTTATTGCATCACTTTGCATTACAGCAATTGCCACTTCATCTGCTCTGTAATAATCTGATGCATAGATATAAAAGGCTCCAACCAATAGTATTATAAGCAATAGAAGCCCAATTAGTATCCTATTCAATGTCTTTTTCATATACTTCCTCCTCAATCTTGTCTGACGGCAAGCTAATGACTGAACCAACCGAGTTTTACACTTCAAACTCATACTTCTTGAACTTTGACTTGCTCACGGGCATAGCAAAATTGCAGACGATTATAGTTCTTTTTTCATATAAAATCTCTTATAACCCAACGGAGCGTCCTCTAATACACCAAATACCTCATAGCCAAGTTTTTCGTAAAACTTAGGTGCTTGAAATTCATGAGTATCAAGGTGAATCAAAGTCACACCTTTTTCTTTTGCAATACGCTCTAACTCGAGCATTAGCTTTTTCCCAAAACCTTGTTTTCTAGAAGCTTCTTCGAGCCACAAAATATCAATTAAAATACAGTTCCAATAATGATTTGCCAATAATCCTCCACACACTTTTCCCGAATCGTCTTTCAGAATTAGATTAATTCTCTCAAATACAATGGGAATGTTGGAACCATTGAACTTCCACTCCAACTGAAACCTTATATACTCAGTTCAGTTTCTTCTGTTTTCTCTAAATTATGATATACGATTTCCATGAATGTCCACCTCAACTCCCCTTATTATGTTGTCCTCTTTGGTTCGGGTAATCAGCTTACTCTAATGGCTTTAACCCTTCAAATAATTCGTTATAACTCTTCATTCCCGCACATCTTCCATATGAAAATTGCTTGTTCTCACCAAAAGCAAGCAAAAAGCATTTGGTAAGCTCTTCTACCGTGACCTCCAAATTCGTAAAAAACTGCGTATAAGCAAACTCATACCCCTTCGATTTTTCTTCAAAGTTGCTTGTTATGAGGGATTCGCAAACTTGGTCTAAAGGATATAGCTTAATATGAAGGAGTTCGTGCACGATCACTTCCTCGAGGTTCTCTTGTTTAGGATTGATGGTGTTCAGCAGAAGAATGGCTTTACGATCATCTGGATCTATTTTAATGTCTCCGGTTTTGCGCCAACTCGGGTCCGTCACCGTTTCTAACTTAATATCCCATATTGGAGTGATTCGAAGTATTGTACACCATTTCTCAAAAGTCGCTTGAATATCCATGTTGTTTCCTTTCAACTATTTCATTTTTTTATTGTTACGCATTTACTTATCCTTCACATGCTCATGTGAACGCTCCCCTATCTGAGTGGATTCCTAGCATAAGTTCTCTATGTCTGTCTGCACGGTTTTAGCAGACCAAGTTTATCTGATAAAACAGTCTTTCTTATCTATATCCAGTCAATTCAACAGTTGCAAACTCTCGCTTTGGCCAGAAAGCACATAGGTGCAGTCTAGTAATTTTTCCGACGAACGGATTAAAGGACTTCATAAACACAGACATGCGCTGCTGTGTATCGTTGTCGAAATCTGCCATCAGTGTCAAAAATTCTTCTGCCATAATTTAGACCTCCAAAGTAAATTACTATTTTCTACACTTACAGGATTTTTAAATACATTTCCAAGCGCTCTTTGAGATATCCTGCAACCCGTTTTTCCATAGCAGAAAATAAAACTATAGAATACCAAAAAGAGGCTATGTAGGGTCATCATCATCGGGACCAAACGTAGCCTCTTCTTTTATGTGTCCACTAAAATACCCTCTTTTACTTATCTTTCACATGCTCATGTGGACGCACCACATAATCTTTAACCTTATACTCACCAATGCTTTCATAGTTTCTAGCGACAATAGCAGTAACATCCTCCTTATTGAGGCTATCGCCTAATATTGCATCGGCAAAAATTCGTTCAAGATATTCGTGTTTTGAGTAAATTCCTTGAGATGCCCAAACTAAGGCATTCCTCAGATATGCCGAATGGGTTTTAAAAAGTTCATGATTGACTTCAAAGCCAATGTGTTTTGCCAGTAGTACAGCAAATACAATACAAGTTCTCGTGTTGCCCTCTCTAAAGGGGTGTATTCGCCAGATTGTTGCCATAATTCTCTCTAAACGAAACACAACCTCCTTATCATTGCTACCTGTTCTGTTCAGCTTCTTTACTTCCTTCATTATCACATCAAGCTCTTTTTTGATCTGTTTAGGGAAAGTATATCTAACCGTATCTCCCCCCAGTACATCTTCATATTTAGCAATTTGAATTGTACGGAACTCACCAGCCCAATCGTAAATCTGTCCAAAAATATCTGAGTGAATTTCTTGCAATGTTCTTGTATCAAAAACCTTATAAGATTGGTTATAGACGGCAAGCATAGATAAGTTTGTTATATCTGCTTCGGCTCTACTTAACAAATCATGATCTTTGATATTACCACGATTTTTCAATATATCAACATCATCATATAAATAAGGATCCCTCATCTTACTCCTCCGCAATAAAGCCGTACATACTTAGTGTGGATTGAAATATAGAAATAAAAGATTCCTCTCCGACCTTCCACTTATCAATATTCTTTTGCGTAGTTTTGCTAGCATATACACCCTCAATGGCATTTAGTGCATTGGCAAAGGACGCACTACGTTCTTTTTGCTCATTACTTAGAGAATCCATACCACAAGATAGTTTAAGCAGGGTAAGTTGTCTGGCAATGCTTTTATCAATTAGTTTAGCTGCTTGTTCCAGTTCTTTTAAGCGTACTTCAATTTGAGGAAGTTGTACTCTATATTGTTTACTAAGCTGCACTTGTTTTTTTACAGTATCGATCTCATTTTCTTTCAGGTATTTACTTATCATTTTCCCATCTATTCTATTCTGAAGATAATAATATTGGTTTTCTTTAATAGTTTTCTTAGAAAGATATCCTTTCGGAAGAGAAGGGAGTATTTGCTCTATTCTATTTTTCCGGAGCAAAAGCTCTTTATACTCATTTATAATAACAGCTGACACCCTTATCACCTCACTATATTCATATGTGTATTATATCATATGTTAACCTAATTATCAATATAATATTCACTTGTAGGTTAATTGTGTGCAGAGGACTATTCGACAAATTACAGCAAGGAGAAGAGTTCATTGGGACAATCATGGTAAGAAGTCCATCGTCTGGCGTTGTATAAGCCGACTCGAAAACACTGGTCGATTCTGAGTAGTAAGAACTGTTTCTGAAACAGATCTTGAAGAAACGCTAGTGAAAGCAATCAATAAGGTGTTATGCGATAAGGACGACTATCTTGAGATCTTGCTCCTCTCGCTTTTTGGCAATATTCTTCAATTTCTGCTCTGACCATTTTCTTATATATATCAATATTCGGTTCCCATAACTCTATATAATTACCAAATGGGTCCGTAAAATGAGCAAACTTTCCATAATCATAGTTAACAATATCATCGGTTTCAAGATTGAGTTTCTGAAGCGATTCCATCATTTCAACTAGGCTATCGACTCTGAAATTAACCAGTGGTGTCTTATCAGACTCTCTCTTAAAAGATAATAGCATCAATTGTTCTCCAGCAAGAAAACCCGATCCATAATCGGTCATTTCCAATTTAAGATGCTTCTGATAAAATTTGTGCAGCTCTACCTTATCTCCTTTAAACTCGAGAAATAAGCCACCAATACCAATTGCTTTCGCCATCAATTTTGCCTCCACACTCGTTTTTTTCCGCCTATGAAACCTATACAACCTTCTTAATGTTACAGAGCCCGTCAAATTGAATACTTTCGTTAGTCAATTGGTTCTTTCTCAACACTTCTCATTCCTAAAGCGAACTTACTAAATCCCAATTTCTCGTAGAAATGGATCATATCTTCTTCACAAAAAAGTTGTATATGAAGGTTCGCTTTCCGGCAATAATCCACTAGTTGCTCAATTATTCGTGTTGCAATCCCCTGATGTCTATAATCGTTATGAACCCCTACTCCGCATATATAAGCATTTGTGATACTATCTGAAATCACTCTACCTGTAGCTACCAAAATTTCTCCTGAGTATGCATATACCGAGTAGTACGATTCAGACATTGCTCTCATTAGTGTTGTAGAATCTAATTTAAGAAACTGATTCCATCCCAACACTTGATAAAGTTCATAAAGGTCTTCTTCCCCAGGTAAAGCTGAGGTAATTGTAATCTCCACTTGCAACCTCCTTGTTCTTGCACTAAATAAACATTGGTGGAAATTAAAGTGATCCTTTAGTAATCATAACTGCATGTGCTTAGCTTCCACAAAGACGAGATATTAGTGATGAGATGGTTTTTTTTTAGAACGCAAAACCATAAGATCTTTATACGCAATGAAGATATCACCCCAACATCTAAAATCTGCTGACATCTAACTCGACTTCTTGCGAGTCCCCATAAGTGCTTCAAATCCATCTTACACTCTCAAAGATTACGAAACAGCATAGATGTACTCCAACGAGTGCTAAACACCCCTCTAAAAATCGTTGATTTTCACCCAAAAACGGCCAAATATCTGCGATTTTCAAGGCTTTTCTGCCCTATTTCCCCATCCTTGACATCAATACTACCGTCTCAACGTGGAACGGGCCCCCCAGGATTGATGTCTTGGGTGGGGTTACTATATTGGAGTAAAAATATCACAGTTCTATTATGTTGTCAGTCCTCCGTCACCATGGCATTTTCAATAGAAAAAACCTGTTCATCATCAGGAATATCATCCAGATTCATATTGTTAATGTGTTTCTGATGAACAAGATAGGCGATTCCGAGAACGATATAAGCTGCTGCAGTTACGTCATAAGCACCGTAACCGATTTTGGAAAACATCCACAAACCCAAAATTCCACCGAGAGTAAAGACTGCGAGTCCGCTGGCAGGAACAATTCCCATCCATACATCTTCCTTAATTTCCCCGCGTAGTCTGTAGCCAATGTAAACGCCAAGGTCTGTAAGGTAGCCTGTCATGTGTGTCATACGCACAAGAACACCTTTGAAGCTAACAATCTGGAGTTGTCAATATTAGTTCAGTCGTAAATTCGAGATCGTAGCCCAAGGTATTTGGTAATCCCAGTTTTTTAAATGGTTATGACACATAACAGAAATCCCCCTTCTTCCCTTGGCTACAACAG
>Ga0334889_1001300_pt1 | contig 33590 bp, 29 predicted proteins | sample GraSluR1_MG_2_FD_207222 | JGI IMG/M metagenome (GOLD analysis project Ga0334889, IMG submission 207222) | Sludge microbial communities from methane-producing bioreactor in Wageningen University, Netherlands - Granular Sludge_8_08-R1 | ecosystem: Engineered > Bioreactor > Anaerobic > Unclassified...
ACTAAAGGATATCCAGTCAGAATTAACCGATTTGGGACACGCTGCATCGGTTATGGGATGGGATCAGGTAACGTATATGCCGCCTGGAGGCGCGGAAGACCGCGGCAATGCGCTCGCCACCCTTTCCAAGATCATTCACATGAAAACCACCGATCCAGCCATCGGCGAAATCCTGGAAGAACTGGAACCGCACATCGCCCAGCTCGATCCTGACAGTGATGACGCCCGCTGGTTCAAGGTCACGAAACGCGGTTATGAAAAACAAACCCGCATGCCGGTTGATTTCATCATGCGTTGGACCAAAGAAACCTCTATCGCCCAGATGAAATGGCAGGAAGCCCGCCAGAAGTCAAACTTCTCTATCTTCCAGCCCAACCTGGAGACCATTGTAGAACTGGCCAAAGAGGGCAGCAGTTTCTTCACCCCCTATGACCATATCTATGACCCCTTGCTCGACATGTATGAGCCAGGCATGAAGACCGCAGATGTAAAAACGATTTTCGAGGCACTGCGCCCGGTTCAGGTTGAAATCATTCAAGCCATCAAAGACTCACCGCAGGTCGACGATTCTTTCCTCAACACCACTTTCCCGAAACAGGGCCAGTGGGACTTTGGCATGGAATTGTTAAAAGCAATCGGATTCGACCTGAATCGCGGCCGGCAGGATTATTCCGCCCATCCCTTCACCAGCGGCTTCAGCATCAACGATGTGCGCATCACCACCCGCATTGCGGAAGATGATTTGATTTCCGGCATGATGTCCACCTTGCACGAAGGCGGTCATGGCCTGTACGAAATGGGATACAACCCGGCTTATTCACGAAATGCCCTGCACGGTGCTGCTTCTCTGAGCGTTCATGAATCTCAATCACGCATGTGGGAGAACTTGATCGGGCGTTCGCTGCCCTTCTGGCGCAAATACTACCCCCGCCTGCAAAGCTACTTTCCAACCCAATTGGGCAATGTCACGGTTGAGCAATTCTACCGCGCTGTCAACAAAGTGGAACCCTCATTCATTCGCGTAGAAGCGGACGAAGCCACCTACAACCTGCATATCATGCTGCGTCTGGAGATTGAATTAGGGCTGATCGAAGGCAACATCAAAGTGGCTGAACTGCCTGAGTATTGGAATGACACCATGCATGCCTATCTCGGCATCACCCCTCCCAACGATGCGATGGGCGTACTGCAAGATGTGCACTGGTCACACGGATTGTTCGGTTACTTCTCCACCTATGCACTGGGCAACCTGGTCTCTGTGCAATTATGGGATGTGATGAATGAGCAAATTGACAACATCGATGGCAAAATCGAACAAGGTGAATTCGGCGAGATCCTGCAATGGCTGCGTGAAAATATCCACGTGCATGGCAGCAAATATGAACCGCAAGAACTTATCGAAAAAGTCACCGGTTCAAAAATTGATCCGCAACCCTATGTAAATTATCTGAAACAAAAATACGGCCAGATCTACGGTTTCTAAGCAGTTGCTTTATCCATCGAACGGGTCAGTTCTTTGAACTGGCCTGTTTTTTTATTCACCGCTCTACAGAACCTTCCCGGTGTACACTGTTGCCACAAGTATGGTATGCTAATTAACAGGATGACATCGCGATGGAGGCAAGGTTGTCCGATATCCCTACCCCTACACTCAAACGTCTGCCCATGTATTACCGGGAATTGATGCGGGCAATGCAGGTGGGCAAGCATAAAATCAGTTCAACAGAATTGGGCATCTTGCTGGAAATACCTTCCACCCAGGTCCGCAAGGATTTAGGCTATCTTGCTGACCAGGGAAGGCCGGGTGTCGGTTATGATGTCAAACGTCTGGCAGCCACTCTCGAGCATTTTTTGGCCCTATCACAGCCCAAAAAAGCCGCCCTGGCAGGTGTTGGCAATCTCGCCAATGCCTTGATTCATTTCCCGGGCTTCCAACAATATGGCCTGCACCTGACAATGTTGTTTGACAATGACCCCGCAAAAATCGGCAACCAAATCGCGGGACTGACTATTCATGCGATCAGCGATCTTGCTGACATGTTGATGGCCAACAAAATACCCATCGGAATCATCACCACCCCCACCGAAGCGGCACAGCAGGTAACCGATTTGATGGTTGCTGGTGGGGTTCAATCCATTTGGAACTTCGCCCCAATCACCCTTAAAGTGCCTGAATCAATCTTTGTGGTCAACCAGGATCTCAGTGTTGAACTGGCGATCTTGTCATACCGAACCGCACAAAACAATCCCTCCCATTAATAATATACTTCTGCAAAACCAACGCTGAGGCAATTTCTATGAAAATATTCATTACCGCCGCAAATACTCCGCTCGGATTGGCTGCCGCCGCAAAATTGCAGACAAGAGGTTGTCATTTATCCACACTGATACCGCCAAATAGTGACACTTCTGCACTGAAATCAATGGGCGTCACTGTCACGAACGGATCATTGTTGGACGACGCCGCCCTCACAAAGGCTGTATCAGGTTGTGATGTGGTGATTCATCTCGCCAGTTTTGATGCCTTCTGGACACCCTCAACGCATCACTACGACGAAATCAACATTACGGGCGCGGTCAAAGTCATGCAGGCTGCCATGCGCGAAGAAATCCAACAAGTGATATTCCTCAGTTCGGCGCTGGTTTATGGCAAATCCGGTAGTGCGCCGATCACCGAACAATCGACCTATAGCGATCTGCGCTTGAGCCATTTCGCAGACAGCAAATATTACGGCGAACGCTTTGTGCGAAAATTCATGGAAGAAGGCGGGCTGCCTGTTACCATCCTGCAACCTGTAATGATGATCGCCAGAGAAGGATTATCGCTGGGTGGTTCGCTGTTCTCACCGCTGACAGAAAATACGCCACCCTTCCATTCTTTTGGCAAACACAATATGTCATATGTCGCCATGGAGGATGTGGCAGAAGCCATTGCCCTGTGTGTAGGAAACCCTCGCACCGTGGGCGAGACCTTTCTGCTGGCCGCTAAAAATCTGAAGAATCGAAACTTCGCACAAAAAGTCTGGCAGTTGACTGGGACCAAACCGCCACGGTTGACCTTGCCGGATTGGCTGGCGTTATTAATAGCGCAAATGACCACCATGCGTGCGGACAAAAAGAAGCGCCTGCCATTGTGGAATTTCTCGATTGATTATGCCCGTACCTGGCAAGCAGGGTTAATCGTGGACGGTGCTTACGCAGAACAGACCCTGGGGTTCACCTATACCCCGGTTGAAACCGTACTGCAGCAAATCCTGAAAGACAACGGCTAATATCGGTCACTCCCCGTGTTCATGGCTGGATTTCCTTCACGACCTCGATCCCGTTCAATGCCATATGGTAGAGGAATATTTGATGCAGCAGATCGCCCGGGTGCGGCAGCACGCCAAGCTCTTTGGCTGTTTCCACAGGCATGTCGTAGGTATCAACACAGTTGGCAGGCACGATGACCCGCCGTTTTTGCTGGCGTGCATTCGCCTGCAACTTCAGATCCATCGCCAGTTGATACACACACAGGTCTGTGCAATCACCCACCACCACAAAGGTGTCAATCTGCGAATGTTGTTCCAACCACTGATGCAACTCCGTGTTCATCCCGCTGTGAATGGAATTTTTCAGGATCACCGTCATCGAATCAAAGAATGGTAATTGTTTGATCTCATCCACTGTCTCCGCTTCACGCGTACCGCTCACACAATGTGGACCAAATTCAGAAAATTCTTCTGCCTCCGGCGGGTGGTTGTCCTGCGTAAGCACAAAATGCCGCACCCCGTGCTCCCAAAGCAACTGCATCAACATCACTGCTGGTTCCACAATGGCAGCCACGCGTGGCGAAGAAAGCAGTCCTTCCTCACAAAAACCGCAGATCAAATCAACCGATATCAAAGCGGTTTTTTGAAAGTCCCAACCTGCTTGCGGGAAAGAGAGAGTGGGCAGAGAGGCAAACCATTCATCCAGAAAAGCCAGGAATTGGTGGGTAGATTCATTTTTACGTAGAGAAAACATTTTTCACCTCGTAAGGTAATATTTGTAGAAATTTGGCAACAAGTCTAGGTCTTCAAATTTTTAAGATGATGCTACAATAATCTTATCATGGTCATTTCTTATTATACTTTGATGAATGAGTCGCCTCTCGCGATAATTTTCTTCATTGTTTTGCTGCTTGTATTTGTCATCTACATTGCCGCAAGGTATTGGCGTGCCAACACCAAAGCCAAAATGGCAGACATCCTGAATGCCTTGAGAACCCACGACATTGACCTCAATCGATATGAGCAGCATGTGGCGGTGTTTCAAGAAATTGAAGAAAAATCGCTTTTCGAGCAGCAGTACCAATCTATCCAAAAACAATTGGGGCAACTTAACAACAACCGCCAGAAAGAAATGGCTCGTTATTTACGCCTGCGTGAAGAGGTTGACCAATTTTCAATTCCCGATATCAAAAACCGACTTTTGGGCCCTTACCACTGGTTTGAAACCTTGCGCAAGGTGAACCAGTTGGAGCAGTTGTCTGTGACCATTGACCGCCAGTTGACGCTGCTGGGCGATCAGATACAGAGTCTTGTTCGCATCAGAGACCGCGTGACGGCTGACGTTCACACCGCCTGGGAGCAATTGGAAGAACTGCATGAGGTTACGCAATTATTGATCGATCATAAACTTCCGGGTGAAGAAGTCGGCAAACTCAAACGGACACACCAGGCAATCCACCAGCGACTGACCGAAATACCCGCCCACCTGCTTGCCCTGCACCAACCAAGAACCATGGACATCGAAACCCTGCGCGATGTGACCGCAACGCATAAGATACTGGAAGAAACCCACCCAGAACTGACCAAAACCCTCACCGAATCGCACCGATGGTTGGAGCAGGCGCAATTACTGCAAGCTGCCATTGATCAATTGGCAGGAAGCATCAAACAAGCTGAAGGTACGGTAAAACGATTGCCATCAAATCTTGATCCGTCAGGTTTTTTGTATGAGATGCAGGACGCTCGCATGAAATTAAACCGGGCATACCAGGTATCCAACCAACTGGAACCCGGCCAACTGGAGCAAACCTTAGAGGTTTCGGCCGCGGCTTATGAAAAAATGAACTCGATCCCTGATCGTGGTAAGGAAGCAGTCGCCATCCTGAACCAATACCAACAACTGCGTGAATCGGTGGAAAATAACTGGCAGCAACTGAATGACACAGCTGATCAACTCGTGAACAACCCATTGCTACCGCTCACATTAACTACAACCGACCAGATCCTCTCATCAATCAATGACGCCAAAACTTCTTTGGCACAGTTAGACGGCAGGCATGCTCCTTCTCGTTTCAGTGAAGAACTGGCTATTATGCACGATTTGTCCACTGACATGGCAAAGCTGCAACAAGAGTTAACCACCCTGCAGCATGCCCAGGCTGAATTGACCATCCTCATCAGGCGCCTGAAAACGGAACAACTAACTGCCTGGATTGACGAAACCAAACAGCAAGCCGCAGCATTGACCAGATTCGCCCCTGATAATTACGACCGCCCGCCCGATTGGGAAGATATGAACTTGATTAAGGCGATCGAAAACATCCAGCAAACAGCCATGGAGAAATTGCCTGACCTCGACCAAACCATTTCAGAAGATGAGGTGCTGCCTTTATTAACCGCCGCGCAGGAAATCGAAAAAGTGCGTAACATGATCGCCTCCGGCATGCAAAACCAGATGGATCAACTGACGGCGCTGGAGAAACAGCAGGAACAAACCAGCCACAAAGCCCAACAGGTTCATGAGGAGATGCAGAACATAATGGGTCTGACAGCTGATAAACAAGTCAAACGGCAGCTAAAGACAATGCTGCAAACCAGCGAAGACATCGTGCAAAAAATGGAATCGCCCCACCTGCATGTGATCAAAGACGAAAGTGCCCGGCTGGTATCATTAGAAAACAAAGCGAAAATTGCCATCATGCAGCAGATCGCCGCAGCCCGCAAAGAAACGCAAGCCCTACAGTCACAAATCACTTCTTTGTTAGATGAACTACAAACAATCGCGCAACTCAACGATCCCATTCTGGATGAGACCCGTGAAGCTATGGCGAAATCCATAGACATCTCCGATTTTGAAACCGCCGCCTTGCCAGAACAGGCTGCGATGTATGAACAAAGCGTTGAGGCTATCAATCTTCTACATCAATATCTTAATGAAATCGAAACCATGCACCGCAATGTGACCAAAGCACATCGCGAATACCAGCAAGCACAGCAGCACTGCGACAGTGTTCTGGAACAAATGGCCAACAACATAGATACCACCAGCTGGGATCAAAACGCACTGAATGTAGAGCGGGTATCCAAAGAATCGCGGTTGTTAGACCAGTCTATGGTCGATTTTTGTCACCAGCCCCATCAATCACAACATCTGGTCACAAAATTCCAACAATATGCCCAACGTTATCAAACCTTAAACGAAAAACTGGCAGATTTGACCGACGCCATTCATAAAGACCACCAAAAAATCGACCAAATGGAGAATGCTCTGCGGCAAACCTTAGAGATGTGGAAGCGGGTTGCCATGGATGTTGCCAATGACTTCATCGCTTCCAGGGAAATACAATCTCTTCTACAGGATTACAACAGCCGTTTTGCGCGTGAAAGACGCGCTTACAGCAACAGTGAAAGCTCGTTGGATGCCTATCTGCGCATCATCAAACAACTCGACAACGATTTGAACAATGAGACCGTTGCTACCCAGACCCAGCGTTATCTCGATATCAACGGTCAGGAGATCATTTAAATGAACAGAGGCTGGCAATCGCCAGCCTCTGCAAAATATTCGGTCAATCTATTAACCGCTTTTAGGAATAAACCGGGCGATTTTGGCTGCCAGGCTACTCAAAGGCATGGTCTGTAAAATAATGCGGCCAGGACCGCGCAATGTCGCCAGGAACAACCCCTCACCGCTGAATAAAATGTTGCCCAGACCTTTCACAGTCTCGATTTCATAGGTGACCGTGCTCTCGAAGGCAGCGATGTGGCCCGGATCGATCTTCAGCATCTGATTGTCGCGCAGGGTATATTCCACCGTTTCTCCATCTACCTCTAGCCAGGCTTTGCCGGGCCCGGTTAGCTTCTGCAGGATAAATCCCTCACCACCGAAGAAGCCAGCGCTCAATCGTTTGCGGAAGTGAATTGCCAGATCAACCGATTCCTGCGCCACCATAAAAGCATCTTTCTGCGCAATCCATACCTGACCAGGAGCCAGGTCCAACTCAACGATCTTACCGGGTGCTTCAGGTGTGAATACCACCCAGGCGCCATCTACCCCACTGGTGTAAGTAGTCATGAACAATGACTCCCCCGCCAGGCTGCGCCCCAGTCCTTTCATCAACCCGCCACGCGTATTGGTTGACATTTCAATCCCACCTGTCATCCACGCCATGCCGCCGGATTCAGTATAGACCGATTCACCTTTGTGAAGATGCACGGTCAACATTTGCATCACGGTTCCATCAATTTTTGATTGCATTTTTCCTCCAATTCATTGGTTATTGATTCAGTCTATAATGAGTATACGGCAATCGAAAACAAATGTTGCACAACAATTTGACCCATGAATCACATTTTACATGACCTGCCTATACAAAAAGGCACCTACATCATCTACGGTCCGCTCAAACAAAAAATCGCTATATCGGTCGGCGCATTGGGCATGTTGAGCCTGCCTGCTGGCAAGTATGTATATGTTGGCAGTGCCTTCGGCAGCGGCGGTATCCGTGCACGGGTGAAACATCACCTGACACCTTCACCAACCCCTCATTGGCATTTCGATTACATAAAACCCCACATAACCATCCAGGCTGTTCTATGGCAAACTGGCACAGATCGATTGGAATGCGAATGGGTCAGCAGGCTGTTGCTTCTGCCGAACGTGGCTGCACCGCTTGCCGGTTTCGGTGCCAGCGACTGCCGCAGCGGCTGCCCTGCTCACCTTCTATCCATTGACCTTTCCCTATCAATGATCGCTCAACATCTACAAATCCACCAATGGTATGAATTCATGTATAATAATGAAGCTCTGCCGCCATCCTGACAGAGCTATAACCATCATAGGAAAAACGTTGAGGGCATTTTGAAAAAATTCTGGCAAAAATACGCATTACTGATCATCGTTACCGCCGTCATCATACTCATTGATCAGGCGACAAAGCTTTGGATACGCAATAACCTCGCCTTGGGTGAAACCCATTGCCTCATCGACGGAATCTGTGAACAGGTGCGGTTTTTACACTGGTACAATACCGGTATTGCCTTCGGCTTGTTTCAAGGCAACAGCTTGCTCTTCTCTGTGACCAGCATCATCATCGTGGTGATCATCTTCGTTTTCTACAACCAGATTCCCCAACAGGAGTGGCTTTTGCGCCTCGCCCTGGCTTTTGAAGTCGGCGGTGCACTGGGCAACTTCATCGACCGGATCACCCTGGGGCATGTGACCGACTTTGTCGCTGTCGGCAAATTTCCCATCTTCAACGTGGCAGATGCCTCCATCAATATCGGTGTGGCGCTGATGTTCCTCAGCATAGTATTGGAGGAAATTAAAGACCGCCGAAAGAAAAAAACCGAAGAATTGGCATCCGATGAATCGGCGCCAGAAATCAGCCAGGAACATGACCCTGAATCAGTTATCGAATAATGCTGCCAGCCAGGCTGAGAGCAAAGAATTCGTCTATCGCGGCCCTGAAGCACAACGATTGGACAAATATCTTGCCGAATGTTTTCCAGAACATTCGCGTTCGCGTGTGCAGATCTGGATCAGAGACGGCCATGTGCAGGTGAATCGGCAGACAATCACCAAAACCGGCGCTAAAGTGGAAACCGGTGACACCATCCATGTCGCCATTCCCCCCATTATCGATGTTGGGCTGGTGGCTGAAGACATCCCCCTCGCGATTGTATATGAAGACAACAATCTGGTTGTCATTAACAAACCCGCCGGCATGGTCGTTCACCCATCCGCCGGACACGCCAGCGGCACAATGGTGCAGGCTGTCATGGCGCATGCCCCTGAATTAGAAGGGATCGGCGGTGAGTACCGCCCGGGCGTCGTTCATCGACTCGACAAAGACACTTCAGGCCTGATCATGTTCGCAAAAAATGACCGCACCTTGCGTTGGCTGCAAAAACAATTCAAAAACCGCCAGGTAGAGAAATATTACCTGACCCTGGTTGACGGCCATCTTCCCACCGTCAAAGGCCGCATAGAAGCGCCTGTCAGCCGCGACCCCAGCCATCGGCAAAAAATGGCGGTTGTTTCGGCCGGCAAAGGCAAACACGCCGTCAGCGAATACGAGGTCATCGAAGAATTTGCGCATCATTCTCTGGTGCGTGTACGAATTTTCACCGGACGAACCCATCAGATTCGTTTGCACATGCAGTTCATGAACTGCCCTGTAGCGGGTGACCAGACTTATGGCAAACGCCATTCTTCCATCGATCTTGATCGCCAATTCTTACATGCCGCTGAGCTGGTTATCCTGTTGGAAGGAGAAGACCAGCCCAGGCATTTCTCCGCGCCGCTGCCAAATGAATTACAAGCCGTCCTGCAACAGTTGCGCTGAAACAAAACAAAACATCCTTCTCTGTTCTGTTATGATTGGGTAAATAATTGATGCAAAAGGAATAGCATGAAAACCATTGACCTGCGCTCCGATACTGTCACTCTGCCAACACCCGCCATGCGCGAAGCGATGGCGCACGCTCCCCTCGGCGATGATGTCTATGGGGAAGACCCGACCATCAATGCCCTCGAACAGCGATCCGCTGAACTGTTTGAAAAAGAAGCCGCCCTATTTGTTCCCTCCGGTACCATGGGCAACCTGGCTTCCATTCTGGCGCATTGCCAGCGGGGGGACGAGGTCATCATGGGCAACAAAGCCCATACATTTTTGTATGAAGCCGGTGGCATCTCTGCCCTGGGCGGCATTCATACCTATACCATTCCCAATCAAGAAGATGGCAGCCTGTTATTAGATGATATCGAAAGCGCCATCCGCCCGGATGACATCCATGCACCCATTTCCCGCTTATTGGTGTTAGAAAACACCCAAAATGCCTGTGGCGGAACCGTGCTGACACCTGAGTACACTCGCAAGGCAGCGGATCTTGCTCATCAACACGGCTTATTGGTGCACATTGATGGCGCTCGCATTTTTAACGCGGCGGTGGCGCAGGCTGTTACTGCAGCCGCACTCACCATAGAAGTAGATTCAATCACATTCTGCCTTAGCAAAGGGCTGTGCTGCCCGGTCGGATCGGTCATAGTAGGGTCACAACCCTTTATCGATCAGGTACGCCGTGTGCGCAAGATGTTGGGCGGTGGCATGCGCCAAGCGGGAGTATTGGCAGCAGCCGGGCTGGTAGCGCTGGACGAAATGATTGACCGCCTTACCGACGACCATACCCGCGCGCGTCACCTGGCACAGGCGCTGGGACAGATCAAAGGCATCCATATTTTGAATGACCCACCCCCCACCAACATGGTGTATATGCGTTTGGATTCAGATGTTACCTTGACCGATGAGAAGCTCATCGCCGGTTGTGCCGCCCAAGGAATCGTCATCCGCGGGAGGGATGGTGTATTCCGGTTGGTTACGCATTATTGGATTAATGATGAGGCCGTCGACACAACTGTTTCTGTCATCAAAGCACTGCTGGCGCGTTAAAAAGAAAAACAGGAACGAGTTTGTTCCTATTTTTCACCAAGGTTGTTATTCTTTGGTTTACCCGCCCAGATAGGCTTCTTTCACCTGCGGATTCACCAACAGTTCTTCGCCGCTGCCGGTCAACACAATCTTGCCGGTTTCCATTACATACCCCCGGTCAGCAATCGAGAGCGCCATCTGCGCATTCTGCTCCACCAAAAGAACCGTGGTGCCAGAGCGGTTGATCTCCTGAATGATCTCAAAAACCTGCTCCACCAAAATTGGCGCCAGGCCCATGGAGGGTTCATCCATCAGCAGCAGTTTCGGGCGTGTCATCAGAGCACGCGCCATAGCCAGCATTTGTTGTTCACCGCCGGAAAGTGTGCCGCCCAACTGCCGCTGCCGCTCAGCCAGACGAGGGAACAGGTCAAATGCCTTATTGACATCCTTTTCGATTTGTGCCCGGTCATCGAAAATATAAGCCCCCATCTCAAGATTTTCACGAACGGTCATGCGCGCAAAGATTTTGCGGCCTTCCGGCACCTGCACAATACCCAGTTTGACAATATCTTGCGGCGCCACCGCAGTGATATCTTCCCCTTCGAAAGAAAAAGAACCTTGCGTGGGGGGAAGCAAGCCAGAGAGCGTGTTCAGCGTGGTCGATTTTCCCGCGCCGTTGGTGCCGATCAGCGCTACCACTTCGCCTTTGTCGAGGTGAAATGATACACCTTTCAGTGCATGGATGGCACCATAGTACACATGCAGATCCTGCACATCAAGCATTCTGAGTGTGTCGTTCATTGTTGTCTGCCTCGCTTGAATTTCTCTTCCAGTGCCGCTGCGCCTGGTCCCAGATAGGCTTCGATCACTTTTTGATTCGATTGGATTTCTTTGGGGGTGCCTTCAGCGATCTTCATGCCATAATCCAATACGGAAATCTGCTCCGAAATACCCATCACCATACGCATGTCATGTTCAATTAACAGGATGGTGATCCCCAAATCATCACGCACGTTGCGGATAAAGGCAATCATTTCATCCGTTTCTTGTGGATTCATACCAGCGGTCGGTTCATCCAGCAGCAGCAGTTTGGGGGTACTCGCCAGCGCCCGCGCGATCTCCAGACGCCGTTGCGCGCCATAAGGCAGATTGACTGCCAGATGATCACCAAGCCCATTCAACCCGATATAGTCCAACAATTCATAGGCTTTATCTTGCGAGTGTTGTTCCTCATTTTTCCAGCGCCTGGTATGCAGCACCGCGTCCACCCATGAGTTTTGGTAACGGCAGTGAGAGCCAACCAGGATGTTTTCCATGGCTGTCAGATTCCGAAACAGGCGGATATTCTGATAGGTGCGCGCAATGCCCAAACTGGCAATGCGGTCAGTGCTCAATCCCTGAATGGGCCTGCCATTGAACAGGATATCGCCTTCTTCGGGCGTATAAAAACCGGAGATACAATTGAACAAAGTCGTTTTTCCGGCGCCATTCGGGCCAATGATAGCATAAATGGCCTTATCTTCAATGACAATATCCACGGAAGAAACTGCCACCAAACCGCCAAACCGTTTGGTCACGGAGCGGGTTTCGATTACTGGAACACCATTGCTGTGGTTTACTGCCGTCATGCTGGCACCTCCTCAGAAGGTTCATCCAGAGGAATTTTGCGATTCTGCAAAATCTCTGCGATGCGGGGACGACCGCTGGGCCACAATCCTTCCGGCCGCGCGATCATCATGACCACCAGCAAAATACCGAACACAAGCAAACGGTAATCGGTCAGATCTCGCAGCAACTCCGGGATGCCTTTCAACACAAACGAACCCAGCACAACCCCGGGTAAGCTGCCCATACCACCCACAATCACCAGACATAACACATTGATGGATACCATCAAGATGTGATCCTCTGGGCCAGTGAACTGGTTGCGCGAGGCAAAGATCGCCCCACCCACACCCGCAAAAGCAGCACCGAGTGCCAGTGCCAAAATTTTGTAAAAGTAACTATTCACACCGGTAGCACGCGATACGATCTGGTCGCCTTGAATCGAGAGCCACGCTCGCCCGGTGCGCGAGTTCTGCAAGCGGTAAGCAATAAAGATGCCGACAAGCACACCCACCAGGATCAAGTGCATGAAATTCACATCAGAGGAAAAGTTCATGCCAAACAAAGTTGGTTTGGCAATGTTGCGCAATCCTTTGGGACCGCCGGTGAGCGAAGTTAGGCTGTCGCTCTTGATTAAAATACGGATAATTTCGCCAAAACCCAGCGTAACGATTGCCAGATAGTCGCCGCGCAAATTCAAAATTGGCAGACCCAACAGAATGCCGGTCAGGGCAGCTGTTATCACACTTGCCACCAATGCCGGCCAGAATCCCAGCGAGATGCCAAGTGGTACCGGTGAAGTCATCAGACCCATGGTGTAAGCGCCGATAGCAAAAAACGCCACATACCCCAACACCAATTGGCCAGAAAGGCCCACGATGATATTCATCCCGAGTCCCAACAAGATATATATACCGACCGTGCCCATCACATAGTTCCAATAGCTGCCCCATACATACGGCATCAGGAACAGCAATACCAAAGCAACCACAATCATGATCGGGTTGGCATGTTTATTGGCTTGCAGCTTGAGGACGACCGGCAGCGTTTTCAGTTGATTGACTTGCTGTTTGCCTCTCTCCATTAAGTTTTTGCGCCAATCAGCCTGGATGACAGCCTTGATAAACACGCCCGCCAGCAAGCCTCCTGCGATCAGCGCAGCCAGGTACAAACCCGCCGCGATCAGCCAGTGGGCATCAAACAAATATAGCTCTAAAAGCTGGGGCGACAATTTCACCAGATAGGTCCTTGGGTCAGCGCCTCCGGTTCTGATAAAGTCCATCGCCAGGGAGAACAAAATCATCAGAATCCCCGTACCTAGCCCCGTGAATGCCCCAATAGCCAGCACAGGCTTCCAATCGCCAGCCTCATCTTGACGGCGAGAAATTGCGATCAAACCAGCCAGGAAACCGCAAATTGCAATCATGATAGCGTATTGGGGCATGGTCAAAAAACGCGCACCAAACACTATTTGTCCAATGATCGCAATGAAACCGATCAAACTCAAAAACACCAGCACACATCCGGCAACCAGACCAAACGAAAACGATCGTTTATATACCGATAAATGCGTAAACATCACACCTTCTCCTCTGACAAACGCTCGCCCAACAAGCCCGATGGGCGAAAGACCAGCACCAGGATCAAAATCGTGAACGCGATCACATCCTTCAACTGGAAATCGATCCCCAGCATCGCCGGCCCCAAGGACTCCAAAATACCCAACGTCATCCCGCCCAACATAGCACCAGGAATATTGCCGATACCGCCCATCACGGCGGCAGTGAAGGCTTTCATGCCGGGCAGAAAACCAATGTAGTGGTTAATCATGCCATTGTGAATGCCCCACATCACACCAGCCGCTCCTGCCAGGATACCGCTGATAATGAAAGTCCGGCTGATAACAGCATTCACATCAATGCCCATCAGCGCCGCCGCCTGTTTGTCCTCCGCCACAGCGCGCATAGAGCGGCCCAGTTTGGTATATTGCACCAGCAAATACAAGCCGATCATCAACAAGGCAGACAGAACAATGGATAGCACGCCGGTATAGGTGATCAACACCGACCTGCCGCCAATCAACACATCCCAGCCAGTTCCGCGTGATAACCAGTCAGGATTCAAATACGGCCGCCGCTGCGGGCCAAATAACAGCATGGCCGCATTCTGCAAAAAAATGGAGGCACCAATCGCGCTGATTAATGGCACCAGCCTGGGGGCAGTGCGCAAGGGGCGGTAAGCGACTCTCTCAAGCAAGTAACCCGAGAGCGCTGAAACGAACATGCCCACCAAAAACGCAATGATGATCGAAAGAATCGGCAGCGCATTTAAAAATCCTTTTTCAGGGTTGGCTGCAAAAGGCGCAGGTATGATCGCCAGCAGCTCAAACACAAAATAACCTGCAAAGGAGCCCAGCATCATCACTTCGCCATGGGCGAAGTTGATCATAAACAAAATACCGTATACAAGGGTATAACCGATAGCGATCAGCGCATACATACCGCCGATGATCAGTCCTGTAATCGCAAATCGAGCCCAGGTATCTGGGCCGTAGGTTTGTTCAATGAATAATACATTGTAAAATCGCCAAAGCAAAAGGGCAAGCACGACGATCCCGAACAGGGATCGTAATGATTTACTAAGATTTAAGTCGGCGAGATTTCGTTTTTTTGATTGTTCCATGGAATCACGCTCTCTCGTTCCTATTCTTTCTACCATTAAAATTCATCATAAACTGGCTTAGGCAGCTAACAGCCAAACCCGCCACCATCACCTCAAAGCAATTTCGGAGGGGAGAATTGCTTCTCCCCTCCGGTCAAAAACAATTCTATAACGAACTTCTTATTTGGTATAGGGCACCCACACAGCGCCACCCGCACCATCACTGACCACCTCATAGAAGGTCGGGCCAGAAGCATTGCATTCGCCGAATGCATCACACACCACTGCGCCGGTCAAACCGTTGTAGTTAGTAGTGCGCACAGCTGCCACCATCTGGCTGCGAGGAATATAAAGGGTATCGCCATCAACGAACGCAACTGATTTTGCCGCTTCGATCAAAGTCCAGGCGGTGTCATAGGCGCTCCAGGTGAACGCGCTTAATTCGCCAGCCTGGAGACCAAAAGTTGACTGGTAAATCACGTCAAAAGCGGTCTTTTCAGCAGAATCGGGCGGCACCAAAGAGGCAGCCAATGCACCAATGCTGTTCGCGCCCGTCTTCTGGGTGAATTCCACACCATAGGTGCCATCACAACCGAAGAACAACACCCCTTCCAGTCCAGACTGCACCCACTGGTTCATCATGATGATGCCCTCTGCGGAGTAGCCACCAAAATAGACAGCCTCAGGATCTTTGGCGGCAACAGATGCCAGTGTAGCTGAGTAATCGGCTTCACCAACGGTGATTGCCTCAAATGCCACAACCTCGCCGCCAAGCGCTTCAAAATTCTTCTGCACTTCTTCTGCCAGACCCTGGCCATAGGCGCCACCATCGTGTACCAAAGCCAATTTGGTCATGCCCAGGTCATTGAACAGCATCTCAGCCGCAAATTTTGCCTGCACCGCATCGGTGAAAGCCAGACGGTTGAACACTGACGAACCCAACGTGGTCAGTGGCGGGTTGGTCGCTGAAGGCGACATCATCGGGAATCCGGCATCTTCATAGATGGGCATCGCAGCTTCGGTCTCGCCAGAGAAAATATGCCCGGCAATCGCCACCATGGTATCATCGGTCACAAATTTACTGGCAACAGCCGCGCCCTGTTCAGGTGCGCCGCCGGTGTCCTCAGCCACCAAAGCGAACTCAAAGCCTTCCAGACCACCGGCTTCATTGAACTCATTGATCGCAATCATCGCACCCTGTGAAATGTCCTGGCCGAACATGGCATAGTCGCCTAACATGGGGCCAGCCATACCGATTTTGACGGTTTCACCCTGTTCGACTACAGCACACCCAAGGGGATCCGCCTCGCAAGCTTCGGGCAAACCGCCGCCGCATGAAGCGAACACCAACGCCATCAACACTACTACAAATAACAAACCAATTTTTTTCATTATTTATTCTCCTACGAATAAGCTAACAATAAACAAAACACAATTTTTCTTCTTTGCACCTCAGCCTGGTCTGAAGGCTGAAATTACCTTATGAGAGTGGACAACTCTTGCTGCCGATCTGTTTGGAAATATTTATTGCTTACCTCCTTCAGTCAAATCGACTCGACACATAAGAAAAACCGCCTCGTTCGCTTGACTGGGCGGTGTCTTTCTTACTTCTGTGACTGGTACCTTACTTCCCATTCACACTCCCGGCCAAGCGCATCCCATCATCTATATAGATGTAGGTAAGAGCCATAACCATTAGAATGCAAATAAGAACATACCAGTACATGGACAAATCTCCTCGATTTGCTGCCTAACTATAAATTACCTTTCAGGGAATCATTCGCCAGGAACCTGACGAATGGGGTACGAATTAGGCTTTATTATACATAGATAAACCAGCTTGTCAATACCTTTACCTTCGGTTTCTGCAAAAAATCAAAGACAGCCTCTGCTCACGCAACAGCCAATCAGCGATAGATATATGACCCGCCTTTACTACCAACGCTATGGGACGGTTGCGGGTATAATAAATTATCAATAGCTATTATTTTCCTAAAACCACTATCCTTCTATCTATACACACAGGAGTTAAACAATGGAAAAATTTATGACTCTCGCCGAAATCAATACAGCCGCCGAATACATCCGCTCGAAAACCAGCTATCAGCCAGAAATTGCCCTCATTCTTGGTTCAGGTTTGGGTGCTTTGGCAGATATGGTGGAAAATCCTGAAACCATCTCCTACAAAGATATTCCACATTTTCCCCAATCAACCGTCCACGGCCACTCTGGACAATTCGTCATCGGCAAATTGAAAGGAAAGGTCGTCATGATCATGCGGGGCCGTGTGCATTTCTATGAAGGCTATTCACCCAGCCAAATCACCTTTCCCATTCGTGTCATGAAATTGCTGGGCATTGAGAAACTGGTGGTCACCAACGCTGCCGGCGGTATCAAACGCAGCTTTCAAGCAGGGGAATTGATGTTGATTGACGATCACATCAATTTCTTGGGGTTTGCCGGCAACCATCCCTTGCGCGGACCCAACCTGGATGAATTTGGCACCCGCTTCCCTGACATGAGCCAGGCCTACGACCGTGAATACAAAGACAAGGCGCGCAGCACAGCCCGTCAACTGGGCATCCCTTTGCATGAAGGCGTCTATTGCTGCCTTTCAGGCCCCACTTTTGAAACCCCTGCCGAATTGCGCTTCATGCAAACAATCGGGGTGGACGCTGTCGGTATGTCCACCGCCCCAGAAGTGACCGTAGCGCGTCATGCTGGCATGCGTGTCTTGGGCATCTCCTCTATTACCAACATGGCTTCTCTGGATGGTGAACACCAGGCTTCGCACGAAGAGGTGCTGGAGTATGGCACGCGTGTTGCCACTCACCTGAAAGAATTACTGCTGACTTTGTTGCCACAACTCTGATCCTGATCAGGTTAATGCATGCGGGCGTTTATTGAATTTGTCAAATCGATCGAGATATGGTTCTACATCGTCATTGGCGTTGTAGCACTACTGTATTCTCAAAAACTATTCGCTGCCCTGGACGCAGTACGTCTGGCAACTTTTCGATTGGAGCGTGAGACCGCTGTACGCCAGCTGCGCACTTCCATACTTACCTTGATGGGGCTTTTAGGATTGGCCGGTGTGATCTTTATCTCGATCACCTTTGTATCACCCCTCATCCCTTGGGATGGCGGCCTGCCTACCCCCACCCTGGACTTGCTCGCAGTGCCCACCATGACCCTGGAACCAACCGAAGAGTTGGTGCTATTTCCATCCGAAGTCACCCCCACACCATCCATGGATGGTAACTACTGCGTTGAAGGCATATTAGAATGGACATTCCCGGTGGACGGTGAAGAAATCAGCGGTATCATCGAAGCCCGTGGTTCGGTGAACTTTCCGGCGCTTGGTTTTTATAAATATGAATATTCACAACAAGGCAGCGATCTCTGGATTACCATCTCAGCCGGTAGTCAGCAGGTAGTCGATGACAGATTGGGCGGCGCCTGGAATACAACCACCGTTCCTTCGGGTAACTATCAACTGCGCATTGTGGCAACCGACAACGACAACAATTATCTACCCCCCTGTACCATCAATGTCCTCATCAGTAATTAGGCGAAAGGATTCCTTCGTTCATGATCGAAATCATCACCAGCACACCCCTTGAAGCGCAAGAACTTTTCTCCATGAACCGTGCCTATCATACCCAGTATGCCTGGCAGATGCACCGCAAGGTGACCAAAGAAGAATTAAATGTCAAATTTCAACGGGTGCGACTGCCGCGCGAAATGCTTGTCCAGCCTTCACTGACAGCAGAAGAACAATTAGAGATCAATCTGTCAGCTGATATCGTCATGATCGCTCAAAAAAATCAAAATCCTGCTGGCTTTGTCGCCCTCAAAGAGCATAACAGCACCGGTATAGTCGAAATTGTTGACCTTGTGGTGCGCCAGAATTACCGCCACGAAAAGGTCGGCTCCAAGCTTGTGTACACCGCCCAGGACTGGGCATCACATCAGGGCTGCCAGCGCTTACTGGCTCGTGTAACCACCAAAAATGATCCTGCCATTCAATTATTGGAGAGCAATGGCTTTGCCTATTGCGGCTTCCAGGAATTTCTGCTCTCACGTCGTGATATTTATCTCCATTATGGTTTGTTCCTGCGATAGACTATAATCCGTTGTAATGACTGCTGTCCTGATCACCCTTAATGAAATTATCACCGCTGGCGTCGCCATAACAGCGTTTGCCCTGCTATTATATTCTCTCGCCTTCAATTTGCGTGATCGTGTCGCCATGTCATTTTCATTGTTAATGGTAATCATTGTTACCATCAATGCTGCTGATGCCATCGCCGGCAACAGCAACAGCCCCGCGGTGGTTGAATTGCTGATGCTGCTGCAATGGGCAGCCATCATCTGGCTGCCGGCAGGGATGACCTTGTTCTCAGGCGCTCTATTGTTCACCACCGGCAAAGCCATCCGTAAAAAACTGCACCTGATACCTTTCTTGATCTCTGCGATCTTCACCGTATTGCTGGTGTGGGGACGTTTGCTGGGAGATATCATCCATGATGCATCTCCCGCCCCGCACTTCACACCAACGGTGTGGAGTGCCTTGTTCGTTGGGTATTATTCCATCACGCTATTAATCAACCTCAACAACATTTACCGAGCCAGGCTGCGCACGCGTGCCACCACCACGCGCCGGCGTATCAGTTATTTGCTATTTAGCAGTTTAGCACTCGGTGTCGGCTCATTCCCCTATCTCATTTACAGTTCAGACATCGCCAACCAGTTACCCCAGGTTTTCTGGCTTCTTGCACTTGTTTTTAACATCTTTACCGGTATTTTTATCGTTATCATGGCGTATGCGGTGGCTTTTTTCGGGGTCACCCAACCAGACCGCGTAGTGAAAAATCGTCTGGCGCGCTGGCTCTTGCAAGGGCCTGTCACAGCCGTGCTGACCTTGGGCATTGTCACCATCGTGCGCCGTTTGGGTGATCGCATGGGCAACCCTTATTCGGCGTTGGTACCCATCAGCATGGTTTTTTGCGTGCTGCTGTTTGAATATCTCATCGTCATCTATGGAAAAAAGATCGAACAAAAACTATTCTATGGCGCTAATCACAAAGATGTCAGGCTGTTGGAAACCCTACAGGAACGCTTATTCACCCATGCGGATGTCCAGCAGTTGATCGAAACCACCCTGGCATCCATTCGCGACCTGACTCGCTCCAATTTCGCCTTTGTTGCCAATGTCAATGACACCCAATTGGACTTGATCGCCCAATCAGGTGTGTCAAGTGACCAACCGCGCAGTCGATTCTTTCCCGAAATACTTGTGTTATTCAAACAGCGCAGCGAATCCCTCAGCCACCTTGCCTATGACCAATATACCCTCCTGCCCTTACACTCGACTGCCTCGCTGCTGGCAGACAACGAAGGTGATTCGCCAGAATTGATCGGCATGTTGGGCATCGAGGGCTTCGAATACGATTCGCTGGATGAAGACCAGGCAGAAAGCCTGTCCCTGCTGCAAGAACGAATCTCAATGACTTTGGAAGACCGACGCGCGCAGGAACGTGTCTTTCTCTCCCTGCAAGCCCTCACCCCTGAACTCGAACGCTTGCAGCAGCTGCGCGCCATCACCCGCTTCAACGAAGAAGAAGGCGCTTTGCTTGAAACCTCCAACACCAATTTTGGTGAGGTCGCCCAGTGGGTCAAAAACGCTCTCACCCATTTTTGGGGAGGTCCCAAATTAACTGAAAATCCGCTGAATGAGCTGCTCAGTCTCGATTCCATCAGTGATGATGACGAATTGTCCAGCTCTAACCAATTACGTAATGTTCTGCGTGAAGGCATCCAGCAATTGCGCCCGCAGGGAAGCCATCAATACACCAATGAATGGCTGCTGTACAACATCCTTGACATGAAATTCATGAAAGGTATGAAGGTACGCGAAATTGCCGCACAATTGAGCCTCTCAGAAGCCGATTACTATCGCAAACAACGCATTGCCATCAATGAACTCACCAAAGTGATCATGACCAAAGAAGGGAAAGTACACCAAAGAGACAATAGCGGGCAGGAGTAGAAAATTATGGTAGAATGTACAATCAACAGCCACACGATTACAATCTTGTGGGCTGATTGATTAACAATCAGAGATAACAGCCATTCCCCGCAAATGAAATGAAAGAAACAATGTCAACCGCTCGAAGCGGTTTCGTTTGCTTGTTTTCATCGATTTACAGACGCGCAGGTTTAAATTGATCTACAGGTATTTGAGGTGCGGAAAACACAATGAACGATCAGGATATTATTGGTAGCAGCAACAAGAATCATCAAGCCCAACAATCAGCCATGGATGAAGGCTGGTGGTCCTCCATAATGGAGGAAGACGCAACTGCGGAGTCATCAGAACTCTACCACGATCACAACACGGAATATAGCTTCGATCTTGAAAAAGTGGATTGGGTTTTTGTTGAAGAACTGTATGCCAAAGATGCCATCATTGAACTGATGCCATCAGGGTACAATCGTGGCTGTTTGTTGGTGGATGGCGAAAACATTCAGGGATTTGTCCCGGTATCACACCTCAACAAATTAGCCGGTATTGACGATGAAGATGAACGCTATGCCATCTTAATGAGCTACCTCGATCAACCCATTCAACTGAAGGTGATCGAATGCAGTCAGCAGCAGCGGCGTATCGTTTTTTCAGAAAGAGCGGCATTGGCTGGTGAAGGCCAGCGCAACAACGTGTTTTCGAGCCTCGAACCCGGGCACCTGGTTAGCGGCAAGGTCACCAACATCACCGACTTTGGCGTGTTTGTTGATTTGGGCGGGGTAGAAGGCCTGATCCATATCTCTGAACTTTCGTGGGGCAGGGTGAAAAACGCTGCCGACCATGTCACCATCGGTGACACCGTCCAGGTGAAAGTGCTTCAGATCAACGAACAGAGCGGTCGTATCGCTCTCAGTCTGAAACGCCTGCAACCCAATCCGTGGGAGTCAGTTGCCCAAAGATACCACCTGGGCGAACAAACTTCAGCGATGATCACCTCCGTGGCTCATTATGGCGCGTTCGCGCGCCTGGAAGAGGGCATCGAGGGCCTTATTCACGTCTCGTCACTGTCAAAATTCTTTATGACCCAAAACCCCCAGGATTCCATTACACCTGGAACGGCAGTTACCGTTAAAATACTACATATCGACACAGACCGCCATCGACTTGGCCTGGGTCTGGTCGCCATCGAATGACACAAAAAAACAACAAAGCACAATTAAACACCCAGAAAACTGACCTCACTCTCATTGATACGCGGGATGGGCGATTTTCCTTTCCATTTGCGCGGTATCGTTGGGATATCTTCGGATGGCTGATGATCACACTGGCATTCATCAGCCTGATCGGCTTGCTTGAATGGAACACTGGTTATCTGCTGGCGAATTATACAGCCTTCTTGCGCAGGTTGTTCGGCTGGGGCAGCTACTTTGTCCTGATCGGCTTCTTTGCGCTGGGGATCGATTCGCTCAGAATCACCATCCATCCAGACCGAAAGATCAAATTGGGCAAAATCATCCTGATCGAGTTGATAGCTGTCTGCCTTCTGCCGCTGCTCTCAATCCTCAACCAACATTCTTTGCCGGAAGCGCTGCAAGGCATGCACGGCGGTATCGTGGGCTGGGGACTGGCAGAGCTATTGTTGTTCCTCCTGCCACCCTTACTGGCTGCCCTGCTGCTGATCGCTCTGGTAATGTTCCTTTTCTTCTCTACCACCGGGTTGCTGAAGGCAATCCTCACCTGGCTCGATCAATGGAGCGAGGATCAGGTGACAAGCAATCACCCCGCACGCCAGTTTCCGACTGTCAATGTGGGAACGGACCAAACCCAAACTGCTGCGGTTTCTGCACCTACGGCAAAAGCGGATATCAATGTCAAAGAAAAAGAGCAGACACCGGTATTTCGGCCCGGCAACCTGCCGCCGCTTGACTTATTGCTTGATGAAAGTGAATACGTCAATGATGAGCAGCACATCCGCCACACAGCCCTGCTAATTGAAAGAACCCTCGAAGAGTTCCACATCCCAGCACGTGTGGTTGGCTATCGCATCGGTCCCACTGTAACCCAATATGCGGTCGAACCCGGTTTCACTGAGGTGCACCGCCCCGACGGCACCATTCAGCGCAAAAAAATTCGCATATCGCAAATTTCCAGCCTTTCGCAGGACCTGGCGCGCGCACTCTCGGCAGAGCGCCTGCGCATTGAGGCGCCTGTGCCCGGGCATTCATTTGTCGGCATTGAAGTCGCCAACCCCAAATCAACCATCGTACGCTTGCGCGCGATGTTGACCACCGATACCTGGCAGAAATTCAAAACCCGCCCGCTGGCGCTGACCCTCGGCCGTGATGTATCCGGCGCTGCCGTCATCGCCGACCTGGCCGCCATGCCGCATTTGCTCATCGCCGGCACCACCGGTTCGGGCAAATCCATCTGCCTGCAAGCACTCACCGCCTGCCTCATCATGAACAACAGCCCCGCAGAACTGCGTTTTGCCATGCTCGACCCCAAAATGGTAGAGTTGGTGCGCTTCAATGGACTTCCTCACCTGATTGGCAAAGTGGAAACCGACATGGAACGCATGCTCACCGTGCTAAGGTGGGCGCTGGTCGAGATGGAAAACCGATACCGCGTTCTGGAAGCACAGCATGCTCGCGATATCGAAGCTTACAACCGCAAGATGAAACGCCAGAACAAATCGGAATTGCCCAACATCGTCATCTTGATCGATGAACTGGCCGACCTGATGATGATTGCGCCTGAACAAACTGAACATAGCCTGACCCGCCTGGCGCAGAAAGCGCGCGCCACCGGCATCCATCTGATCGTCGCCACCCAGCGACCCAGCACCGATGTCGTCACCGGCGTGATTAAAGCCAACTTCCCCGCTCGCATTGCCTTCCAGGTCGCCACCGGGGTTGATTCGCGCGTCATTCTGGATGTCAGCGGTGCAGAAGACTTGCTTGGCAGCGGTGACATGCTCTATGTCGATCCTTCAGTGCGTGCGCCAATCCGTGCCCAGGGCATTTTGATCTCAGACAGTGAGATAGAAAACGTCATCGACTACTGGCATCAACTCTATGAACAAGAAGCGCCAACAGAGATGGAGAGCGAAGCCCCCTGGGAAGATATGATCGAAGACGCAACAGACCAAAACGATGAACTGTTTGAAAAAGCTGTGCGCTTTATTCTGCGATCCGGGCGCGCCAATGCCTCTTTGCTGCAGCGCCAATTCCACATCGGCTATCCACGCGCCGCCTCACTGATCGACCAACTGGAAGCCGAGGGCATCCTGGGGCCTTCTAATGGCGGCGGACGTGACCGTGACATCCTTATCACCAGGTATGAAGAATTGGATGACAACGACGAAATGGATGACAGCCATCAAACCGTTGCCGGGCAAGATACAGATGATGCATAAAGAAAAAGAAGCCATCACCCTGACTGATCGCTTGCGAGGCTGGTCACAGCCTGTGTTGGGGCGTATCGCCGATGTGCTCCTTTCATTGGGCTTGACCCCCAACGCTGCCACTGTCATAGGCTGTTTGGGCAATGTGATCGCCGCTGTGCTAATCGCCTTGGGATACCTGACCTGGGGCGGGCTGGTTGCTTTGTTCTGGGTGATGTTTGACGCGCTGGACGGCACCATGGCACGCCGCAGCAATTCGGTTTCTGCCCTGGGTGGTTTTCTCGATTCAACCCTGGACCGTATGGTGGAATTTTTCTTGTTCACCGCCCTCGGATGGTATTTCGTGCAGCAAGGACAGCCACTGGGCGTGCTGCTGACATTCATAACGTTATCTGGCTGTTTGATCACCTCCTACGCCCGCGCCAAAGCCGAAGCCGTGCAATACACCTGTAAGGTCGGCATCCTCACCCGCGTAGAACGGTTCTTCATCTTCATCACCAGCCTGGTGTTCCAGATTCCGCTGATTGGCATTGCCATTTTGGCGCTGCTCTCACAGATCACCGTCCTGCAAAGGATAATCACCGTGGTGAAGCAAGCCAAACAGCAACAATGATCCATTGGTTGCCATGACCTTCACCCGCGTTGGTATCCAGATTGGTTTGCTGTCGTTCTCCTATTATGGCCTGTTGATCGTGTTTGCCAGCTTGCTGGCAGTATGGATTACAAATAAACGTGCCAGGAAGTACCAACAACCTGCTACCTTTCTTTGGGATTTGGCCCTATTGATGCTCATCTTCGCCATCCTCGGTGCCCGCCTGTGGTACACTGCCTTCCCGCCTCCCTCAGCGCAATCAATTGGCATTGTTGCCGGTTTTTACCGCAGCAGTCCGCTGGATTTTCTCGCTTTCTGGCAGGGCGGTTTTGCCCTGCCAGGCGCATTTATCGGCAGCGCAGTTGGTTTCTTTGTGGTTATTTTGCGAAAAAAAGTGGACATCAATACCTGGCTGAGGATCATTGCTCCCGTCATTCCCATGTTGGTCGGCATCATTGTCTGGGGCAACTTCATCAACCAGCAGAACTACGGCCTTCCCACCAATCTGCCCTGGGCAATTGTGATTGATCCAGCCTTCCGCCTGCCGGGCTACGCGCAAGTAGACCGCTACCATCCCCTGTTCTTGTACCAATCGCTGTGGTCATGGCTGAACGTTCTTTTGTTCTTCCAACTCGAGAAAACAAAGACTGACAAGATGGTAAAGCGCTCGTCTTTTTGGTTGCTGTTGTTGGCATTGTCAGTGGGCATGTTCGGGCTTGAATTCTTGCGTTTGGATGCCGGCACTGCTTCTGTGGCAAATCGAGTTTTCTGGTTGTTTCTTGCAATTGTCTGCGCAATCATGCTGGCTTTGGGATCCCGCTCCAACAAACAACCTGCCAGATAAACAAATCCTAATGTTTTACCTGGCAGCATTCACAAGGGGAATCAAGTATCATAAACAAAACAGGGTACGAAAGAATGCATTGTCGATGATTGAAGCAAGACAGTTAACCAAACATTTTGATGATTTTGTCGCCGTTGATCAGATCGATTTCCGTGTAAATCCGGGCGAGGTTCTGGTGCTGCTGGGCCCCAATGGTGCGGGAAAGACCACCACTGTGCGCATGTTGACCTCCATCATCAGGCCGACCTTTGGTGATGCAACCATTCAAGGATATTCAGTGATCAATGATCCTGACCAGGTCAGGCGCAATGTGGGTGTACTCACAGAACATCACGGCTTATACCAGCGCATGAATGCCATCAACTATCTCGCTTTTTTCGCCCAGCTCTACGGTTTGGATCACAAGACCTACCAACCTCGCATTGAGCAACTGCTGTCCCAATTCGGTCTCTACCAGATTCGCAGCAAACGATTGGGGGAATACTCCAAGGGCATGCGCCAGAAGCTGGCTCTCGCCAGGGCATTGCTGCATCATCCACCGGTGTTGCTGCTGGATGAACCCACCTCCGCCATGGACCCGGCCAGCGCTCGCATGGTGCGAGATGCCATCCTTCAGTTGCGCAGTGAAGATCGCGCCATTGTGCTCTGCACCCATAACCTAAACGAAGCCGAAGAACTGGCTGACCGCATCGCCATCATTCACAATGGAAAAATCCTCCACAATGCCACACCTGCTGAATTGAAAACGCAAATGGTGGGTCAGACACAATATCTTGTGCGCTATACCCACGCTCCCTATCAATGGGCCTATACCGCCCAACTTCCCGGCATTCGATTGACATCCCAAGATGACCACACACTGACTTTTTCGATTGAAGATCCACCACAGCAAACCCCGCTGTTACTGTCTGAACTGATCGGCCAGGGTGTATCGGTTATCGAATGCAAAGAGGTCAATCGCTCACTTGAGCAAGCCTACCTACAGGTGGTATCTATGAACACCGAGAAGGAATCCTGACATGGCCGCATTGCACAACTCCTTCAACCATGTCAAAGCCGAAATCTGGCCAGCCTGGCTGATCACCCGCCGCGAAGTCAAAGATCAATTCCGTGACTGGCGGGTGGTATTCCCTATCGTGTTTCTGACCGCCTTCTTCCCTTACCTGATGAATTACGCTGTACGCCAGATGCTCAATTTTGTTGAGCAATATGGTGCAGTCATCGTTGCGGAGCGATTGATACCCTTGCTATTGATGATCGTCGGTTTCTTCCCGATCTCCATCAGCCTGGTGATTTCGCTGGACACTTTCGTCGGCGAAAAAGAACGCGGTTCCATCGAACCGCTGCTGGATTCACCGCTCAAAGATTGGCAGCTCTACTTCGGCAAAATGCTCGCCTCAACCGTACCACCCCTGGTGGGCAGCTTTCTGGGGATGAGCGTCTATTTGATCGGTCTGATCCTGCAGAAAATACCATTGCCCGAAACCTCCACCATCGTGATGGTGTTCGTGTTGACCATCGTCCAGGCAATTATGATGGTCAGCGGTGCTGTGGTTGTCTCTGCCCAGGCAACCTCCGTGCGGGCGGCCAATTTACTCGCCAGTTTCATCATCATACCATCAGCGTTTCTGATCCAAATTGAAGCCTTCATCATGTTCTGGGGTAAGAATGTGAATGACCTGTGGTGGATGGTGGTTGCCCTGCTGGTGCTCAGTTACATGCTGATACGAGTGGGCATCTCTCATTTTGCCCGTGAAAAGTTGCTGGGCAGGGAAATTGACATCCTCAACCTCAAATGGATTTGGCAGACCTTCTGGCGTTCCTTCAAAGGCAACACCGCCGGGTTGTTCAGCTGGTACCGCCAGGAAGTTTTTCCTGCGCTGAAAAAAATGCGCTATGGCATTGTCATTGCCCTCATTTTCTCTGCTGCCGGGCTTGCCATCGGCTGGCGGATGGTTTCTGTATTCAGCTTTCCTGTAGAGGTCTCCTCCCTCGACGAACTGAATGAAAACCTGCGCAGCATCGTTGAACTCACCTATCTGTCAAAGGCCTCGGTGGCTCTCATCATCCTGCAGAATATCCGTGCCATCCTTATCGCCGGCTTTCTGGGATCAATATCCTTTGGGGTTGCAGGCATCGCGCCCGCCCTGGTTACCTTTGCTGCCGTCGGTTACTTGTTCAATGGGCTGATCAGCAGCGGCATTCCTGCCGGTTATCTCCTGGCATTGATTCTGCCGCATGGCATACTCGAACTGCCCGCGCTGCTGCTGGCGACCGCCGCCACCTTGCATGCAGTGGCAGTTCTGTTGGCACCCTCCAAACAGAAAGGTATCGGGGAGGTGTGGATCGAGTCAATTGCGGTCTGGTTCAAGATCACACTTGGCATCTGTATGCCTTTGTTCGTTCTGGCGGCATTCATCGAGGCTTTCATAACACCTCAACTGGTTTTATGGTTATACCAATAGCAGGAGTTAAGGTACAATTTTAAGAAATTAAAGAGAATTCACATGGCGACATTACGTTTCTTAGGCACATCCAATTCAATCCCCGATCTTGCCCACGGCAACACCCACATGTTGCTAAGCATCGATCGCCACAACATCTTGATTGACTGTCCGGGTGACATCATTCAACGTATGCTGCACCTCGAAATCCCCCCTGACCATATCACTGAACTGATCCTGACCCATTTTCACCCCGACCATGCCGGCGGTGTATCCTTGCTGCTGATGAACATGTGGTTGACCCACCGTACAGCGCCCCTGACCATCTACGCCAACCAGCATACCCTCAACAGTGTGCAACAATTGATGGATAATTCAGGCTGGCAGGATTGGCCAAACTTCTACCCGGTCGAATTTGTGACCATCAATGGATCCCCTGACCACATCTCAACCTTGATAGAGACTGACCATCTGCGAGTGACCAGCACCTTTGTCAATCATTTTCTGCCCACCAACGCGCTGCGCTTTGATTTTCTTGCCTGTGAAAAATCAATCGCCTATTCCAGCGACACCGAACCGTGTGATTCGTTTGTAAATCTCGCCACCGGGGCAGACATCGTCATTCATGAAGCGACAGGAGCCGGTTTGGGTCACTCCTCCGCCGCCCAGGCGGCCAAAATAGCCAGCCGCATTGGCGCAGAACACCTCTACTTAATCCACTATGAAGCACGAGGCGCTGAATTGCTAACATTGAAGGAAGAAGCGCAGGCGATCTTCCACGGAAGTGTGTCTATCGCCGAGGATTATCAAAAGATCCAGATCGAATGCGGTTGCTGCGATTAGGTCTCTGTTTACTCAAGAATTCCTTCGGTTCCAAACAAGCGCACCGATTCAATCTCGACCAGCACACCGGCCGCATCACTGGCACGCAAGCGCAGGCTGTTCACCACCCCCTGCCAGCGGCTGAACTCACGCAGGTCAATGACATAACGGTGCATGGCATTGTCTGCAATAACTGGAAACGTGAAGGATTTCGCTGGGCTGATAATGGGATCTTCACGGGTCACAAACAACACCCGCGCATTCTCTCCGCCTGAAACCCTCATGATGATTTCCAGGGTTGTGTACTGTGAGGCATTTATCCCCAGTTGGGTTGGGCTGCCCAATAATGACAATTCGCCCTGTGTCGTTGTCTTCAGGTTTCCTTCCTCGACTCGTAATATCGACAACTCCTGCACTACAAACCAGCCATCAGTGCTGGTGTCAAACGTCCATTCATAGGGTTGTAGGAGATTGGTCCAGCGCGTATTCTGACAGGGAAAATCGCCCTGATACATGCTCAGAAACCGGCAAGTGTTTTCATTGACCGAACACAGGATATCACCGCTGGTGTCGCCTGACCGGCTGGTAACTGGCAAGGACGTGATCAGCCAGGTTCCATCCGGCGACCAGCGCGGGGCAGTTTCTGAAAAGCACAGTTGATTTTGGGTGCGTAAGACCTCACGCGCTTCATTATTCAATATATTCCAGGAGTAAAGCAGGCAATCATTGCGCTGCCGCTGCCAGTAAAAAATATGATTACCACCCGGCGACCACAATGGCTGCTGGGCGGTGATATTGGCTGGCAGAAAGTTTTCTTCCTCGTCTGTGCTATCAATTATGCCTATGCGCAGTAATCCATCTTGCACCATGGCCACAGCTTCACCTGAGGGCGACCACGCCGGCTGGCTGGCATCGCGAAATAGCAACGCCCCAAAAGTGCCATCCAAACGCAGAATCCAGATGCCTTCTTCGGTCCAATAAGCCAGTTGCTCGCCATCAAACGATATCACCCCGCCAAAAGCATCCAGCGGCTGAAATTCTGTTATCAGATTGATGGTTCCGGTAACAACATCAATCACTGCCAGGTCACTGGCTCTATCGGTACCCACCACACGCAAAACCAATTTGTCATGTTGTTCATAAAAATGGGCTTGCTCAAGAGAACCTGTCACCCTGTACAATAAAAAAGGGGTTTCACCGCCTTGCACCAACCAATAGATTCCCCGATCTTCCGCCGGCCAGCGGTAAATGACAACCGCGTCCCGCAGAGAAGAAATCGAAAGCACTTCATATTGAAGATCCTGTCGCCATTGCGGCGGCAGTTCCAAGGCATCCAAAAAATCAGCTGGCAAATTTCTTTGGGTCAAACCGTCACGCAGCGCCAACAATTCACCGCCCGGCAGGCTAAGATAAGGCTGCGCTTCCGTCAACGCCCGGTAACGATTGGTGGTCAGGTCATATGACACATACTGGGAGTTTTTCATCGGCGCCCGGCATAATGCAGTGATATTCATCGCACCGCCAACAAACACAGAACGGTCAATTTCTATCTCATCCTGAATAGTGATCAGGATCGGTTCGAGAAATGGTGTCGGGGTTGGCGAGGGTACCAGGGTGGCAGTGGCGGTTGGCGGTAACACCGTAGGCCGAACAAATGTATATTCTTCTACCGTTGGCAGTATCGCCTCTGGAGAAACGGTGATGGCAGGGGTGACCTCCTCGGTAACGTCTGGTTCGGTGAATAACCCTTGCAATCCCACCATCTGGTCTACTGCGACCAAACTGATCATCAGCAAAATCAACAGGATAAAGACCCGCCCCCAACGCTCATTGCGATGAACACGGCGGTTAAGGTTCATATCCCAATAACCTTAACGCCTGCACACTGGGTCCAAAACCCGGGTGATACTTCAAACTTTCACGAAAGTCTTCCACAGCGCCAGCTTCATTCCCCAATGCCAGTCTTGCCTGCCCTCGCCAATACCATGTTTCTTCAATAAACGGTTCACTGGCGCCATCAATGGTATTGGTTGCCAGGTCAATCACATCCTGGTATCGGCCTGAGTAAAAATAGGCAAAATAGGGGCCGGTTTGATACCACATCATGCGCCACGGACGCCGGTTTGGGTCCAATTCTGCATACACGACAAACGCCTGGTCAAAAGCCAGTGAGGCCGGGCCATAGTCAAATTGCAACCTCAGGCTGTTGCCGTAGTTAAAACTGGCAAAGAAAAGGTCTTCTCCTTGAAGCACATCAATCTCCTGCAAAGCCGTCAATTCAGCCTTCTTATATGACCAGTTTGGGTCAAGGTAATCGCCCAAAATGGCATAAAGATCGTCCTGCCGGCTGACATCATATACCACCAGAAAGATGTAATTAAAACTGCGCCATTGACCGATTAAGTCATCGTAGGAAAGCGGCAGAAAGAGTTCATATCCATAGGTCGGCGACAGATAACTGTCATGGACATAAAAAGTTTCCAATCCCTTGTCATAGCCAACCACCAGGTTGTAATGCCCCATCCATACGATCTGGCTGGAACCAGGCGAACGGGGATTGTACACCCCCAACTCAATTAACACCGGAAAACCGCCTGCCACCAGTCTCTTCAGCAAATCAATGTCTCCGCCATATCGTTCAACCGCCCCCAGGTTGGTTTCATTTGTAACGTAACTAACCATTTCATACGGCATCACGTTGCGGTCTTTTGGCTCAGGCTTCAAATAAGGGCCTATCTCTTCCCGCGATATATGCCAACCCCAATAGGACAAAGCCATGGAGAGATTGGCGGGAGCGCAATAATTCCACAACCCATGTTGGTCGACATAAGTAACACCCTCCAAAATGACCCGTTCAGGCAGCGGTGTCGGGGTCATGGTGGGAAGCAGAATCGCCTCAGGGGTTTCAATCAGGATTTCATTGTTTTCATCTCCCACAATGACAACGGTGCTGGTTTTGGTTGGCGTCAGTGATGGTTTGACGATCACTGCTGCTTCCTGGGGCACAAAAACCACCTGCTCGGGTGGCTTGACCGTATAATAGATATCTGAATACCACTCGCTTAATTTCCAATAAATACGCTCTCGCAGGCTGGTGCTGGTTAAGAACAAACCGGCTACCACCACAAAAGCAACCGCCACCCACCATCCTTTAATACGAATCGTCTTTTTCATAGTAGAGGTCATTATAACATTGCCCTATTCACGATACAGGATAACCCAATCCCCCTCTTGCGCCCAGGCAAACAACCAGGCGGCATCTGACAGACTGAGGTTCACACATCCATGGCTGTTGGGTTTGCCAAATTCATCATGCCAATACGCAGAATGAATTGCCCAGGAACCCTGATAATAGAGCAGATATGGTACATCCTCCAGGTAATAATCACCGATCGCAACCGGGTCAGGGCTGATCAATGGATGCATGTCAATCTTGTTATAGATAGTATAAGCGCCTTCCCCCGTCCATGCCGGCTCTCTGCCGGTGGATACCAGGGCAGCAAAAATCGGGGTTTCATCTTCGTAAACCACCAGGTTTTGCTGGCTCAAATTGACCTCGATCCAGCGTGGCCGCTGATTCATGGTCGGATTCCCTTCCCGCAAAGATACATAGGAGAAATCCCCTTCAGCCACCCATCGTTGATCGCCGATTTTATACCACCGTTCGCCATCCTCCTGTATGGCCATGTCATACACTTCATGCAAAGAATACCTGGTCAGGTAAGCACCGCGCCTGCGCTGTCTGTCTTCTGACGGTGGTGACTGGTACGAAAAGCCATCATCCACCATCCAACCAAACCCGCCCTGCGGAAATGAGACAATCTGAATACCGTGGTAGTCAGAAGGAAACAGCTCCTCAATGTCACTGGCAGCGATCCACCCGTCCTCCATCACCTCATAGTAAGTGCTACCCTCCAGGGTAAGTTCATCTCTGAAAGTGAGATATACCTCCTCATTCGGAAAAGTGCGTGATGGATTCTGTCTGCGGGCTGCCATCTCTGCATCTGGATAAAGAATGGCTGGGGAAACAATCACACGACCGTAACGAATGCCTTCACCGACAGTGACAGGCAGTTGTAGAAACCAACTTGCTTCAGCAGTTGATAGTGAAGGCGTTGGGCTGGCTTCGATGATTTCATTCCCAGCCATCACGGTAGGCGTGATAGTGCTCGTGGAAACGACCGTGGGTGTCATCGTAGCAGTAACCGCAGCCATTGGCTGCTCCGTTACTGCTGTCGTTGCCAGTATGGTAGGAGTCGCTGTTGGTATAAATAATTGCGCCTGTTTCTGACAGGCTGAGGATACCAATAAGCTACTCAGCCAGACCAGCAGAAACAATCCGGCTTTGTGCGCCTGAAAAGTCGGTCGCAATCACCACCTCGTTATATCTCACCATTCTGCCCAGATAAGCCTCGCTCCCGCTCTCCACCACCCAACCCTCCAGGTTGAATGCCAGCGGCCCGCTTGCCAGAATCCATTCACCGTTGTACTTGCGGGCAATATGAACGTG
>Ga0334889_1001307_pt1 | contig 33447 bp, 31 predicted proteins | sample GraSluR1_MG_2_FD_207222 | JGI IMG/M metagenome (GOLD analysis project Ga0334889, IMG submission 207222) | Sludge microbial communities from methane-producing bioreactor in Wageningen University, Netherlands - Granular Sludge_8_08-R1 | ecosystem: Engineered > Bioreactor > Anaerobic > Unclassified...
TACTTTAGTTTTCGCTAATATGAACAAACCCAATTACCGGGGAATGCTCCCGGTGGGTCAGAACCTTACCAAAAGTACTATTTTCTATGCGCCAGCCGCTAAGTTGCGGCAGCAATGCCCACTTTTGACCGTCGCGCCAGGATCCCTTTGGGTAACTGAGCGGTTACGGACGCCTTTTCGCGAAATTGCCCGGAAATGGGGGCATCTTTGGGAAATGGCTGGCCCATCAGCAGGCGGCGGAAGCGTCCCGGGGTGCGCTTCGGGGCGCGGTCCCAGAAACCGGTGGGCGTGGGCGGGAAAGAGGCCGCCAGGAAGCTCAGAATGGAGCCGGCCAAGAGCGCCAATTCCGGCAAGCGTTGGATGCTTTCGGCGTTGTGGACGAATTGACGTTGCGCGCCCAGCATCTGCTTGGCACTGAGGGGGATTTGTTCCACCGGCCAACGGTCACGATAGATCGCGCGCACACTCTGCGGCTTGAGCGTTACGGGAGTCGCCAACAGCCAAGGCTCCTTGAAGTCCGGGTCATAGATCGCGTAGACGTCGAACGTCTCGTTCGCCGGGTCGGGGATCGTCTTGTTCAGGACCAACTCCCGCCAGATCTCTACGCGGATTTCACGGCCATGCTCCAGCCACGTCGCGGTGGCGTCGGGCGCGGTCGCCGCCAGCGTTTTCTCTTTGTACTTGCGCGGCAGTGGCCGTACCAATGCGCCATACTTGGACGGACGCCCCTTGTGCGCTGCGGGCAGAAAGTTGCGTCGTGCGGTGAAATTGGTGGCCAGCCGTAGGACATAGCGCTTGATCTGCGCTTGGTGTAGCGCAGCAACTTTTACCCCGGCATCTACGACCAGGATTTCATCTTCCGCTAGTGCCTGGTGGGTGTGTTTGAGCAGCGCCTCCCACAGCCGCTTCTCACTGGGGTCTGCTGGATACACGCGCTCGAAAGCGCGGGGCAAGGCCAGTCGTTGCCCATTGAGTTCCCCGACCTCGCCGCTGATTCCGAAGATAATTGCTGGCAAGGCGCGCTGGGCCGCGGGATGATAGTGTTGGCTGGGACAACGCTGCAACGCGGGACGCCAAAACGCCGTCACATCGACAATCACCGGCAGATACCCTTCGTAACGCCGCGGCTGCCAGTCCGGCAGCGCTTTGACATATTCGCGCCACAATCGCAGCAGCAGCGCGATCTGCCAAACCCCGTGCCGAAAAGCAGCCCAGGCCCGTCGCGTGGCGGCATCCGATAAGCCGATCGCCTTTAAAGCCGGAAAGATAGCCCCACGCTGGGGCAAGAGCGCGCCGCTCACCAGCATCCACATGAAATGTAAAAGTGCCAGGTTGGTACCGATCGGCAGACTGACTAACAATACGCTCAAAACGCTTATGGTATAATCGCTCATGGTAATGGGTCTCTTGGTCTGGTTTTTTGTTTGACACAACTAGATTACCATACTTTGAACCCATTACCACCTTTTTCCTCTCCATTATTTAGCGGAAACTAAAGTTATAGGAGAAAGGAGAAAGGTTGCAACCATACCTATCGGTTGACTTAAAGGCCAAAGGTATGTATAGTCTGTTCACAAAGTGGTCATTGGCGTCATGATAGCGGATTCCCATTCCATCCGCGAATCCTTTGAGGTAATTTTGGAGGCGCCCTATGCATAACCTGCCCGATCAGAAATCTCCAGTGGATTTCCCATCCGTTGAGTACCGCCCGGCGGAGCGTGACGTCGCCATCGACTACCTGCGCACATTCGTCATCGTGCTGGTCGTCTTTCTCCACGCGGCGCTGGCTTACGCTTCCTTCAGCACATATGATCCAACCCGATGGGTGGAGGCAACGGCGCCGGTTGTGGATGCAGCCCGTTGGTCTCTTCTCGATCCAGTCATCCTGTTCCTCGACTCGTTTATGATGCCCCTGCTCTTCCTGGTTTCCGGGCTTTTTGCGATCTCTAGCCTTGAACGCAAGGGAAGCCGGCGCTTCTTCCTGGCGCGGCTGCAACGCTTGGGGATTCCTTTCGTCATCACCGCGATTTTTGTCGCGCCCCTGGCCTTTTTACCTGGATATATCAGGGCGTTCCCCAAATCAGCGACCCCTTATCTGATCAGGTTTTACACCTCCGATGGCTGGCCGGTCGGCGCGCCCTGGTTCTTGTGGGTGCTACTAATGTTCAACGGCATCCTGGCGTTGGTCCACCGGGTCGCACCTGCCGCCCTGGCAAGATTACGGCGGCAGCCCACCAACCTCGTGATTTGGCTGGTGACCGTGGTCTCGTTTCTGCCTTTCAGGTTGGTCGGCTCCCAGTATTGGTGGATATCGTTGGGGCCATTCGACGTGGAGCCTGTCCGCCTTGGGCTATACCTTGCCTACTTCCTCTTGGGCGTGGCGCTCGGCACTGGCGAAGGATGGCGCAAACCAGGCTGGCCGAAGCACTGGGATTATTGGCTTATCGCGGGGATTCTTTCGTTTTTGACCTATAGCGTTCTGAACGACGGCACGATGCGGTTCTCAGGGCTTGTCACTCAGGCGTTACTCGCCATCACCTGGGCGACAAGCTGCGCCGGTGCGTCGCTCGGTTTGCTCGGTGCCTTTCGGACCTTCGCGCGTCGCCGCTATACCATAGTGGACAGTCTCAACGCCAACTCGTTCGGCATCTATCTCATCCATTACCCGGTCGTCCACTGGTTTCAGTTCGCGCTTCTGTTCGTCTTCTGGTCCGCCTGGCTCAAATTCGGCGTCGCCTTCATCGGGGGTACGGTCCTCAGTTGGGGGATAAGCACTGTGCTCCGGAAGATCCCGGCAGTGCGGCGTGTGCTGTAGTATTGCTCAAGTGGAAACGCCGTCCACTCTGGGGACGCTATACTGCTATGGTCGCGTATGAGGGAAACAAAAATGAGCGCCTTATTTGATGCTTATAATCTCCAGGTCGATAGTCTGGTTGAGTTCTATCGAAGACTCAACGAAACGATTACATATCCTGACGGCATGACAACGTCGTTGGGCATCATCTACTGGGGGCGGGATGAACATCTGGCAGAAATAGAGAGAGCCATACCGGGATTGATCGAAAATGGTATGCCGCGGTTTAGTGATGTTCTTCAGACAACGAGAACTCCTGCGCGCGCAAAGAAGCTGTCCACACAAACAGGGATACCGGAGCCCATACTGCGAATCCTCAACCACGATATCGAGTTATGGATTCCGAAACCGGTTCCGCTGGAGCAGATTGCGTGGTTTCACAACAGCCTTGAATGTTTGCCTGCATTATCTCGCATGGGTCTGGATGACCAACTGGCGGTCCTGTCGGCAGGGCAGATGCCTTCACAGCGAGAAAATCTCTCCCTTCAAACCGGGCTTGACGGCGCAACTACGGACGAGGTCGTCAAAGTGTGTGATTATTATCGAACAGGCAAAAACCTGCACCATATTCGGGCTAAAATTTACTACGATATGGGAATGGATACCTGGCAAAAATGGGCGGAGCACACTTCAGAGACGATCATTGCCATGTTTACTGCCTACATCCAGGAACATCCTCTTGCAGGAGAGCGTTTGATTCCCTGGCCGAAAGAGGTACGGAACGGCATCGAATGGGCAAAGATGCACCTGGAAATTTATACGGTGCACTGGTGAAGATGTCACATCGAGGTTGGCCTCGTCACGGGACGTAAAATCCCTGTCCCGCCCCCTGCCGCAGCGCCGCCCGCAGGCTCTCTACCGAAGGCGTTTCATCTAACCGGAACACCGTGCGCGTGTTGCCGATCCAGTCCAGAAAGTGCGCGTCGGAGCTGGTGATGATGGGGATATCCTTCAGGGAGAGGTACCGCGCGTAAGCCTGGCTGGGGCGCATGTTGTGTGAGACTTCGGCGGCGTCGGCCTCCAGATCGGGCGGCCAGAAGCCGAGAACGTACAGCAGGCCGTAGACGTCGCGTTCTACGTGGGCGGGGATCACCAGGCCACCCAGGGCGTGGACGGCGCGCGCGGCTTCTTCGATGCCCACCCTGGCCGGGGCCTTGCGCATCCGCGTATCTTCGCCCACGAAGTCGCCGCCGGCATCGACCAAATACTGCGGGCCAAAGTGTGCGGCGTCGTTATCCAACGGCAGCAGCCAGCCATCGATCTGCGCCTGCCACGCCTGCGTCTGTTCCAGCGTGTCGAAGATACACAGCACGTCCACCTCTTCCTGGGTGAGCAGCTCCATTCCCGGCAGGACGACCACCCCCGTCCCCACTGCAGCCTCCATTACGGCTGCGGCGTTGCCCGTGGCGTTGTGATCGGTGATGGCGATGACGTGCAAGCCCTTTTGGAGCGCCTCTTCCATAATCAGCGGCGGGATCATCTCCACTTCTGCACAGGCCGACAGAACGGTGTGAATGTGCAGATCGACGTGATACTCGCGCTGCGAAGATTCGCGCATCATCATCCTTCACCCTTGCGAAGGTTAGGGCTAACCGGTCGCAACCTTCGCAAGGGTTACAGACCGAGCGCGACCAGTTGTTTGACCGTTTCGTAGACCGGCAGCGGGCTGGAGAGCATCACCACACCTTGCTGCTTCGCCTTTTCCAGCGTCGCATCGGGAACGACGGCGCTCTCGGCCACGACAATGCCCGCGACTTCTTTGAGCGCCGCCACGGCGACGATGTTGACGTGCGTTTGCAGCGTCACCCACAGATCCTGTGGCTTCGCGCCGGCAATCACACAGCTCAACAGGTCCGCCACGTAACCGCCGGCTACATCGACTTTCAGATTGTCCGCCCCGACCAACACCGTCAATCCCAACTTCTCCACAATCTCGTTGATCTGCATAGTTTGGCTCCTTGGAAGAAATTAACCGGTCCCGTTGCGCTTAGTTTCTTCGGGGGAGACCCGGAAGATCATCTGCAAGCGCGTGCCGATCCCCAGCGCTGACCAGATACTCATATCGTCGGTACAGCGGTCGATGTTCACCAACCCCATCCCGGCGCCGAACCCCATTTCCCGTATTTCCGGCGTTGCCGTGGAATAGCCCGGCTGGCGCGCCAATTCCACATCCGGGATGCCGGGACCGCGATCTTCGGCCAATACGCTGATCTCGTAAGGCTTGATGTCGGCGGTGATTGTTCCGCCGTTGTCGGTATGGATGATGAGGTTGATTTCGGCCTCATAGGTGGCGATAGCCACCCGCCGCGCCAGGACAGGCGAAGCGCCGATCCGTAAGAGCGCCTGCTTGATCTTGGCTGAAGCGTCGCCGCCGCGCGCAAAGTCGCGGTGTTTCACGTTATAGCGCAAAACTAGGCTCGTCGAATCGGACTCCAGCGCCTCGAAGAAATAGTCAGGGTGATCATGAATGCGCTCGGCCTCGCTATAGACTTCCTGGAGGGCGGCAAGCAACGCTTCGATGATGTCCCCACGAGTGATGATGCCGACCAGGTTATCCTGCGTATCCAGCACCGGCATCCGCCCGATTTTAGTGACCTCGAAGCGGCGTACAGCCTCCATCACCGGCTCGTTGGCGCGGGCGACGATCAACTCACCGCTGGTCATAAAATCCCGCACCGGGCTGTCCAGCTTGCCCTCTTCCAGCGAGTGGATCAAGTCCTCGATGCTCACAATGCCGGCTAGCGTCCCCTCTTCGACCACCGGGACGCCCGAAATATGATGCTCGCGCATCAGTTCCTTCAACTCGCTCATCAGGTCATCCGGGGCGACCGTATACATATTGGTCGTCATCACCCGCCCAACCCGTATCTCCCGGATCAGTTCGTGGACTTTGCCGAGGCCGCCATCTCCGCCCAGGAGACTGAGGAGCGTAAAACGACTTTTCATCGTTGGCGGACGATTGGCAGCTTACCTAACCCGCGCAAGCCGGCCTCATAAAGCAGACCGGCCGTCTCGAACATCGTATAGGCCGATAAAACCACGGCGATACCCAAATCATCGGCCAGCGCCAGCGTCTCTGGCGCGGGATACTTGCCGCGCACAAAAACAATAATCGGCGCTTCGGCCATATCTGCCGTGCGGACGGATTGCGGATTCGTCAACCCGGTAATCAACAGCATATTGGGTTTGACAAACATCAACACGTCGCTCATCAAATCCGAGCAACATGCGTTCTGAATATCGATGCTGACAGGTGCATCCACCAGCAATTCCCCGTCGACGACATTGATGATTTCTTTAAGATTCATAACGCTCCAATCCTTTTTCCTCGTTGCGACGAGGTTATTATGTTATGTTTTATCCAGGCGCATTATACTTCGTAAAGCGTAAAACGTAAAACGTGATGCCATTCGCTCACTGTCCCCGTCCCCGGGAGCAGGTGAGCCAGAGAACTTGTCATCTGTACCATCTGACCTATAATCACCCTGATTATTCTTGTATAAGTGAGGTCTACGATGGCAAAATTTACCCGCCCCACCGGCACGCAGGACATTCTCCCGGAGGACCAACCCTACTGGGAACACATCCTGGCGTGTGTGGCGAACGTCGCCCGCGACTACGGCTTTGCACGCATCGACGTCCCCATCTTCGAGACGACCGAGGTGTTCGCGCGCGGCGTCGGCGCAGGCACCGACATTGTCGACAAGGAAATGTACTCCTTCAAAGATAAAGGCGGCAACGACATCACCCTGCGCCCGGAATTCACCGCGGGCGTGATGCGCGCCTACATCGAAAACGGGATGCATGTGCTGCCCAAGCCGGTCAAACTGTACAGCACCGGGCCGGTTTTTCGCTACGAGCGGCCCCAGGCCGGGCGGTACCGCCAACTGTATCAATTCAACGCCGAAATTCTCGGCGAGCAAAGCCCGCTGGCCGATCTCGAAATCATGCTGATCGCCTGGGACATCTACGCCAGACTGGGATTCAGCAATCTTGCTTTCCAATTGAACACCACCGGCTGTCCCGAGTGCCGTCCCGGCTACATCGAACACCTGCGCGCGCACTATCAGGCGCACCACAACAAGATCTGCGATGACTGTAAACTGCGCATCGACAAGAACCCGCTGCGCGTGCTGGACTGCAAACGCGAGCAGTGCCAGCCGGTGATCGCCAGCGCGCCGAAGATGATCGACCACGTCTGCGATGACTGCGCCACACACTTCGCCGAGCTGCGCACCTACTTGGACGATCTGGGCAAACCGTACACCATCAACCACCGGCTGGTGCGCGGTCTGGACTACTACACCAAGACCGTCTTCGAGGTGTGGGCCGAAGGCATCGGCGCGCAGAGCGCGATCTGCGGCGGTGGTCGCTATGACGGGCTGATCGAACTGCTCGGCGGGTCGCCTACGCCGGGCGTCGGCTTCGCGGCGGGCATCGAGCGCACCGTGCTGCTGATGAAGGCGCAGAACGTCCCTGTGCCCGTTTCGCTGTCGCCGCCGGTCTTCATCGCCTACCTGGGCGACGCGGCCAGACTGCACGCCGTCCGGCTGCTGGCGCAACTCCACGAAGCCGGCATCGGCGCGCAAATCGCGATGAGCGGCAGCCTTAAGTCGCAGTTGCGCCAGGCCGACAAACGCGGCGCACGCTTCGCCGCCATCATCGGTGAGGATGAAATCGCGCAAGGGCTGGTCATGCTGCGCAATCTCGCGCTGGGGACGCAAGAGGCCGTGCCTTTCATCCTGCTCGACGACGTGATCCGGCGGCAGATAACATGATCCGCCATGCAAGATAACCACAACGCGATGTCGCAGGAAACGTCCATTCACGCCATCACGGTCATTTACAACCCGCGCGTCCCGGCCACTTTGCCGGTTGCCGAGGCCATCGTCGCCTGGCTCGAAAAGCAAGGCTGCCGCGCGTGGCTTTGTTCCCGCGACCAGGACGCCACGGCCTGCCTGCCTTCGGACCTGTTCATCACTCTGGGCGGCGATGGTTCCATCCTCCGCGCGGCACAACAAACCGCGCCCACCGGCACGCCCATCCTGGGCATCAACATGGGCCGGGTGGGCTTCCTGACCGAAACGTCGCCTGAAAACTGGCAAACGACCCTCGAACGGGCGCTGGCAGGCGAAGGCTGGATCGAAACGCGCATGATGTTGTGCGTGACCCTCCTACACCAGGGACAACACATCGCGCAGGAACACGCGCTCAACGATGCCGTGGTCAGCCGCGGCGCATTAGCGCGCACCGTGCGATTGCGCACGTTCATCGACGGTGCGGAACTGACCCGCTACGTAGCCGACGGCCTGATCCTCGCCACACCGACCGGTTCCACGGCTTATGCGTATGCCATCGGCGGCCCCATCCTGCCGCCCTGGCTCGACAACATCCTGCTCATTCCGGCGGCCCCGCATCTCAGCCTGGAACGCCCGCTCGTGCTCGGCGCGGATGCCGTCATCGAGGTGGAAGTCAACACCGAAATCCCCGGTATGCTGACCGTCGACGGGCGCATGGAGGGAGAACTGCACAACGGCGACGTGGTACGCATCGAACGCAGCCCGCTGCAAGCGCGCTTTCTGCGCCTGCGCAATCGCTGCGACTTCTACTGCACGTTGGTCGCGCGCCTGACCCCACGCAATGGGGAATAAGCATCTTAAGGATGATTGTATATGGAAGAAACGCTAGACGATATCGTGTACTGCCAATGGCATCCCAAAGTGGAGACGGCGCTGCGCTGTTACCAGTGCGGCGCACCGATCTGCAGCAAATGCGCGCGGCGCACGCCCATCGGCTACATCTGCCCGGAGTGCCGCAAAGGACATTCCAAGCGCTTCGATAGCATCCGCATCTTCGACTACGTGATCGCCGCTGTGGTGGCGCTCGTTCTCGGCGCGATTGCCAGCCTCATCCCGCTCCTCCCATTTGCGGGCTGGTACATCTTCTTCGTCTCGCCATTGGCCGGCACGATCATCGCAGAAGCCGTCTCGCGCCTCACCCGCCGCCGGCAGAGCCGCCACTTGTGGAAGGTCGTCGTGGGCGGCGTGGTGATCGGCAGCTTGCCGATGTTGCTGAACTACGCCTTTGGCAGCATCGGCGTCTTTATGAGCGGCAATGCCTGGGGTATCCTGGGTGTCTTCTTCGCGTTGATCCACCTGCCTCTCGTGATCGGCGCGATCATGCTGCGGATGCGCGTACACTAGCCCCAACGAGAATACACGATGGCTCACATCCTGCTACTCACCCCCCAGGTTCCTTACCCACCGCGTCAGGGGACGGCCCTCCGCAACTGGGGCATCCTGCGCGGATTGGCGGCTCACCATCGCGTGTCACTGCTCACCTTCGCCGCCCCCGACCAGCCTACTGAAGCCCCACCGCCGCTGGCCGACATCGTCGAGCGCGTCGCCATCGTCCAGCAGCCAACCCGTACCACCCGCGACCGTCTGCGCGACCTGCTCACCACCTCCCGCCCCGATCTCACCCTGCGCTTGGAGAGCGCCGTCTTCCGCCAACAACTACAAACCTGGCTCGACACCTATCCCTTCGACTGGCTCCAAATCGAAGGCCTAGAGATGGCGGCCTACCTCTCCCCCCTCCCCCCGTCTACCGTCTACCGTCTACCGTCTACCATCTTTGACGCCCACAACTGCGAGTACCTCCTGCAGAAACGCGCCGGGTCCGCCGACCTGCGCCACCCGCGCCGCTGGCTTGCCGCGCTCTACTCTGCCATCCAGTGGCGCAGATTGCGTCGCTACGAAGCCGCCGTCTGCCGCCGCGCCGATCTGGTGATCGCGGTGTCTGAGGCGGATGCACAGGCGTTGCAGCGCATCGTCCCTCTGGTCGATCCACTCGTGATCCCCAACGGCATCACGGTGGCCGAATATGCCGCCTTCACCGACAAGGCCGCTCTTCACCAACCGGCTTTCGTCTTCACCGGCACGATGGACTTCCGCCCCAACGTCGATGGGGCGCTTTGGTTTGCCGCCGAGGTATGGCCCCGCATCCGCGCCGCGCTGCCCGATGCGCACTGTTACCTCGTGGGCCGCCATCCGCATCGCCGGCTCAATGCGCTGCGCGAGATGCCCGGCCTCATCATCACCGGTTCTGTACCCGACACGCGGCCCTACATCAACGCGGCGACCGTCTACGTCGTCCCGCTGTTGGTCGGCGGGGGCACGCGGCTCAAGCTGTTGGAAGCCACGTCGATGGGCAAGGCCATCGTCTCCACCACGCTCGGCGCGGAGGGGTTCACCCGTCCCGAAGAGGCGATGCAGTTGGCCGACGATCCGGCGGCCTTCGCCGAGATGTGTATCCGTCTCGCGGGTGATGCCGTCGAACGCGCGCAATGGGAAGCGCGCGCCCGCGCCTACGCCCACGCTTACGACTGGGATGTGCTTCTACCTCCATTGTTAGCACGGCTTGAGGGCAATTCCCTTGCGAAGGTTCCGACCGGTTTTGGAATGGAAAGCCTCGCGGGCAGCCAATAACTCTATCATCCACATACATTCGAAACCTTCGCAAGGGTGACTGCAATATTGTACTTTTCCCCAATAGGCATAGAATAAAAACATGAGTGTGGAGGAGCGGGAAGGTGGGGCTGCCCACCTCGAACACTACCGCCGCCGTTACGCGGCCCTGAAGCCGGGATGGGAACACGCGACAGCTCGCTACCAGCGGTGGATTGCCGCGCGACTCACGCCTGACAGCCGCGTGCTGGACCTGGGATGCGGGCGCGGCGGCGTTGTCGAACGGCTTGGCGCAACCGGACAATGGTGCGGCTGCGATCCCGACCGGTGCTCGCTCGAAGAACACCGCACCGCGGAATTGCGGCGCAGCCAGGTACTTTCTGAGCGGCTGCCCTTTGCCGACGCCGTGTTCGATATGGTGATTGCATCGTGGGTACTGGAACACCTCGCCGAACCGGAGTACACCTTCGCCGAGATCGCGCGCGTGCTGCGTCCGGGTGGGCGGTTCTTCTTTTTGACGCCCAACCTCCGCCATCCCATCCCGCGCATGAGCGCGTGGTTGGCGCGAGCCAGAGCGTTACAAGCGCCACTCGTGGCCGCCATTTACCGGCGCGCGGCGGCGGATACGTTCCCGATACAGTATCGGGCAAACACATACGAGACGTTGGAGCGCCTTGCAGTGCAGACGGGGCTACGACTCGTCCAAGTGGAGTGGGTGGATGACCCATCCTACTTCGTGCTAACGGACGCCGTCTTTGCTCTGGCTATCTGCCTGGAGACAGTGCTGCCGGCGACCTGGCGCGTCCATCTCGTCGGAGAATACGAAAGGGTATAAGTGGTTACTTCGTCAAGGAGGTAGAAAATGCCGGACCTTATGGATTTCCTCCTACCCATGCTTATCTTGCTGTTGGTCGCCATCGTCGGGATCACGTTCTGGATAGCGTGGGTGATTTTCAAGGCGCGCTATAAGGAGCGGCTCAAGGCAGCCGAAGCAGCGACTGGCAACCTACCGCCCTTCAGCGTGACGCCGCGCGACGTGTACTTGCTGGCGCTCGACCGTGCCCCCGATGGGACGTGGGAGATCGCCATCAACGGCGAGCACTATCCTAGCCTGGAAGCTGTGCCGGATGAAGCCGTGCGCCAGGACGTCGTCGCCGGGCTGAAGGAGATAGTGAACTTTGCCCGCAGCTACGTCCAGAAAGAGCAGGCCGCCAGGAAACCGCCTTCACCTGCGGCCGGCCCGAGTGCTCCGCCAGTCTCGCCACCGCAACCGGTGCGCGCACCGGCCACGCGAGCGGTCGCCACACCCACACCGCTGGCGCCTGCACCGGCCATGCCCGAAAGTCGCATCCCACCCGCAGAACCATCGGCCACGCCGCCCGCCGCGGATAGGCTGCGCGTCTTCCTCAAAGACGAGCCAACGCTCAGACGTTCCGACGCTGCGCCGGCGTTTATGCCGGCCCTCGACCTGGCGCGCGAGATCGGCGAGATCGTCGCGGAGATGCAGGTGCGCATCCCGTCTCTGGCGCAACGCTCCATCAAGCTGCAAAATGCGCCGAGCGGCGGTGTACACTTTGCTATCGATGGTATCGTCTATCCCGACGTGAACGAGATTCCCGATGCCGACATCCAGGCATTGATCCGCGCCGCAACGAAGGAGTGGGAGCGCCGTTAATTTCGCGCGAATTGTGGTATAGTATGTTGGCGGCGGATGCGATCATCCGCCGCCTTTTTGACGACGAGATAAAGAATAGGAACGCCGCTAACATGCAATATCATATTTGGACAATTGGTTGCCAGATGAACATCGCCGACTCACAGCGCGTTGCTGCTGGCCTGGAACGGCTCGGCTACACACCCGCCGAACGCGCGGAAGATGCCGATGTGATCATCCTCAACACGTGCGTGGTGCGCCAGCAGCCGGAGGACAAGGCTGTGGGGCGTCTCAACCAACTGCGGCGCATCAAAGAGCGCCATCCGCAGCGGATTCTGGCGTTGATGGGCTGCATGGTCGGCGTTAAAGAAACGACGGCGCTGCAAACGCGCTTCCCCTGGGTGGATGTCTTCCTCCCGCCCTCCGACCCCACCGAGTTATGGGCGCTGCTCGCCGAACGTGGCCATCTGGATGAAGCACAGGCGCTGATCGCCGACGCCGAAGCGCGCCGTCTGGCGCTGGGCCGCGCCGACACGATCTTGCCACCCTCGGAGCAGGAACACATCGTCAGCGCGCACCTGCCCATCGTACTCGGCTGCTCGCACGCCTGCACGTACTGCGTCATCCCTTACCGGCGCGGCGCGGAACGCAGCCGCCCGCCAGAAGCGATTCTGGCCGAAGCGCGGCAGATGGTGGCCCAGGGCGTCAAGGAGATCACACTGCTCGGCCAGATCGTGGACCGCTACGGCTACGACCTGCCCGAATTTGCGAAGGCCACAGAAACCCCGCTTGTCACACTGTTGCGGCAGGTTCACGCAATCGAGGGGTTAGAACGGCTGCGCTTCCTCACCAGCCATCCTAACTGGATGAAGGACGACTTGCTGCATGCTGTGGCGGAATTACCTAAAGTCTGCGAGCACATCGAAGTGCCCATCCAATCCGGCGATGACGAGGTGCTGCGCCAGATGCGACGCGGCTACACGGTGGACGACTACCGGCGGCTCGTGGCGCGCCTGCGGGAGACGATCCCTGGCGTCTCCATCGCCACCGACATCATCGTAGGGTTTCCCGGCGAGACTGAGGCGCAGTTCCAGCACACCTATGATCTACTGGCGGAATTGAAGCTCGACAAGGCCCACATCGCGCGCTACTCGGCGCGCCCGCTCACCGTTGCCACGCGCACGCTGAGCGACGATCTACCCCGCGCGGAGAAAGAGCGCCGGCGCAAGGCGCTGGATGACTTGCAAGCCAATGTGCTAGAGGAACTGAACGCCCATTACCTCGGACAGACCGTTGACGTGCTCGTCGAAGGGCGCAACGCGAAAAACGACCGTTGGGTCGGGCGCACCCGCACCGACCGGCTGGTCTTCTTCCCGGCGGAGGGCAATTGGCGCGGGCGGCTGGCGCAGGTGAAGATCACGTGGACAGGGCCGTGGTCATTGATTGGGGAAGATGCAATCGGTTAGTGCGTTACCCAAAGCTAGGAGAGGGCACGCGCCATTCCCTGCTTGCTGTCATCAGCACACGTTCTGCGATTTCAGGCAAATCAATAGGGACAAATATGGATGCCGGGTAAAGATAACCGTCAGGTTCTGACTTGTCCTCATCGATGACGCGAAGCATATTGTGTAACTCCGCATCTGTATCAGGCAGCGTGCGATAGACTTTACCCAGGATCAGGCTTGCCGGGTTGCTTTTATTATCAATACAAAGCACAAATTTACTCATCGATTCCCAATGCTTAAAAGATCCACCCCAGCATCATAAATACCAGGCGCTGCGCGAAGTTCAGCAAGAAGAAGGCGATCAACGGAGAGAAATCCAGCCCGCCGAACGACGGCAGTATGCTGCGGATCGGGGCAAGCAACGGTTCGGTGATGTCCCACAAGAAGCGCATCACGCGGCTGGAGTAGGGGACGCGGATCCACTCGAAGAGGATACGCGCGAGTAGCGCCATACTGTAGAGGTCGAAGGCCAGCCGCAGGACGAAGATCAACATCGCGCCGATGTTGCCGAGAGGATCGCTGAACCATACCGGCACGAAGAGCGCCAATTGCAGCACCCACACGATCAACGTCCGCCCCACCCAGACGACGATCAACGCCATGGCCAGCGACGCAAATGTGGAGAGATCGTAGCGCCGGTGGTCGGGAATGCCCAGGATTTTGCAGGCCAGGTTGACCATCGGATCGGTTATGGCGGTGAGCACGCGCATGACCGGGTTCTGCGATGAGACGCGGAACAGGTGCAGCACAATACGTACGATCAGGATCAGGCCCAACAGACCAAAGATCGCATCAAGTACACTGATAATCGTATTCAACATAGTGTCTCCTCTATCGTAAGCGCAGATCGAACATCATCTGCAAAAATTGTCGCCGGTTCGCCGCCGGATTGGGATCATCGTTCGTCATCGGGCGCGGGCGACCGTATTCCTCAAGCCACGTCGGGAGCAACTCGATGCTCAGCAGCCGGTTGTCGTAGAAGACCAGCCGGTTCACAAATCCCTGCCGTCCCTCGTTCCACATCTGGTCGAAGAAGAAATTCCCCAACCCATAATGGATGAAGGTGTCGCCGTAGAATTCCATCGTCTGCGGTTGGTGGGCCTGGCTGCCTTGTACATAAACCGGACCGAGATCGGCAAAGGTGCGGAAATCGTTGATCTGCCCGGCAAACGGGGTGTAGCTCTCCGTCTCGTATTCCTGGACTGTGAAAATTACGTTATACCCCTGCGCGCGCAAATCGGCGATGGTCGTTGCAAGGTAGGCCAGGTCTTCGGGATCGAGCGCCTTGCGTTCGAGCTGGCGGCATGAGAACACGCCGGGCAGTTCGTCGGTGGCCCAGTCGTATGGGTTATCGACACTGTTGCAGCCGATGAAGGCGATCTTGTTGGGACCATGGTCGAACAGGGCCGGTTGGCGCGCGTCGGTGTAGTTTTCGCCGCCGCCAAACCACTGCCAGCCGCGCTCGCGGTACAGTTCCAACGTGTACCGCAACGGCGCGATGCCTTTGTCCACCAGATGGTTGCCGGTCAGCTCGATGACGCTGGTGTTGATGGCTTCCAGCAGGCCAATATAGCTGTCGTGCGAGCAGAACGACATCGTGCCGCTGCCCTCCGTCACACAATCGGACTTGAAAGAGACCTCATTGCTAATGTGCACGATATCGGCGGCGGTAAACCAGGGCAACACATCCTGCGCCGGATAGGTGACGCCTTTGAGATCCATCAACCGGCCTGTCCCCCGCGCCATTGCCGTCACACCTGTCATCAATACGATGGTCATGCCCGCTGGGTTGCGATTGTTGAACGTTTCGGGCGCGCGCGGCAGCAGGCCCAGTGTTTCGGGACGGGCGACGCTGCCCCAGTAAAATGGCAGCGTCAGCGGATAGGCCGCCACATCCGCGCCCTTCTCCAACAGCGAAAGACCGTCCACACGCAGCACCTTCCAGCGAGGTTCGAGCGCGTCGAAGGGGACGATGGCCCAGGCTTTCAGTTGCTCCGCCGTGGTCAGCAGTTCAGAGGCAGTGACGACCTGCAAAGCGCCTTCGGCGGAAGCACCCCACAGCATGCTAAGGGCGTCGCGGGTGTCGCCGGTGACGAGCAAGGGCCGCTCCGTAAAGGGGCCGGCGGGCGTTCCGCTCCACGTCGCGCGCACGTCGGCGATGCCCACGTCGTCGACGACGGTGAAGAAGGGCGCGACGACGGCATACGTCCACGTCCCCAACGGGATGGCGTTAGGCAGGGGGACGACATCCACCAGCGTATCCGCGTGTATCACATCGTCGGTCCAGACGAAATAGGCGGATGCTTCGGCGACAGCGGCACGCAACCGGTCGCAGGCGCCCTCAGGGACGCCGGGCGCGCAGCCGGCCGTCACCGGGAAAGCGGGCGTCGGCGTCGGTGATGGCGGAACGGGTGTAGGCGTCAATGTGGGGGTGGGGGGGATGGGGGTGCGCGTCGGTGTGGGTGTCGGCCCGATGGTGGGTGTGACGCAACCGGTGAGCAACAACAGGCCCAACAACGCAAGACAACCTATGCGACGAATCGAATCCTGGATACGAACCATAGACAACCTCTTTGACGCTACGCGTTTTTTGGGGCATTGTGTCCGGTTGTGGGATTTTGTCAAGGCGCGGGGGTATACAACAAAAAAGCAGGTTGGACGAACCAACCTGCTGTGTGGGCGATACAAGACTCGAACTTGTGACCTCTGCGATGTCAACGCAGCGCTCTAACCAACTGAGCTAACCGCCCGTTACGTCGCGGATTATAGCATAGTTTGTAATTTATACAAGGGTTTGGTGGCCGGTCGTCGCGGAGTATGGAGGCAGCATTTCCATTTTGCCATGAACTGATTTACAATAGGCATGCCGGTCAGCGGAAGCTATCATTGAGCTGCTCCTATAGGAGGGAATATGAAAAACTATCTGTCGCTGTGGCTACTCCTCTTGTTGATTGTGACGGCTTGTAAAAGCCCATCCACCCCCATCTCAACGCCGACCACACCGCCCACCACTACCTCAGAACCAACCACATCGCCCACCCTCACGCCGACCGAAAGCGCCGCTGCTGTCTCCACGCCCGCCGCAGTGCAAATCGGCCCGGAAGGCGGCATTGTCACCAGCAACGATACGCGCGCCCGGCTCACCTTCCCGGCGGGCGCGCTCTTGGCGGCGCACACGGTCACGCTGGAGACCCGTGAGCGACGCCCGGAAGATGGCGCAGTGCTTTCGCCCGTCATCGAGATCACCCTCTCACCGGCGCCGCAAACGCCGCTGGACATGCCTGCTGTGTTGACGCTACTCGAGCCGCCGGTCGAAGCAGCGCATTTCCAGTTCGCCCGGCGGGTGAGCCTTCCAGGACAGACGCTTTCTGGCGAGGCGCTCACCCCGCTCGACTACTGGCTGCCGCTCGCGCAGACCCGACCGGGAGCAGACGGGCAGATGGTCTTGCAGTTGGCGCAGTTCTCGACTTTTGCCCCCATGACTGCGCCTGCGCCTGCCTGCGCCCCCACACCTGCCGATCTGACACCCCCAGCCACCCCTGAGGGCTACGTGTACCTCGGCGTCGAAGTCGTCATCAATGCCGTCTATCGTACGGAGTACTCGACTGCACCGCTGACGCGCATGGGAACGCCGGAAGACCTGCTGCATATCACATCGCGGACCAGCGTACAAGATGCGGGGATCGACTGCGATCTGATCATCGCGCATCTGTTTGCGCCGGAGGTCGGCGGCGAGCCGCACCTACCGCCGTGCCAACCCGACCCGCAGGCGCTGACGCCGCCCACCCCTCCGGCAGGCTTTGTCTACGTCGGTGTCGAAGTGACCGCCAATAATGTGTGGGATGAGCGCAATTCCACGGTGCCACCCGACCGGCCCGACTCGCCGTACGACCTGCGCTTCATCGCTTCATCCAGTGTCGCGCAAAACCAGACCTTAGCCTGCGACATCATCGTCAGCCACCTCTTCGAGCCGGCGCCGACCGGGACGGTCTCTGCCGAGTGCGCACCGCCAGAAGAGGTTTTGCAGCCGCCCCAGCCACCCGCCGAAGGCTACGTTTATGTGGGACGCCAGGTCGTCGTCAACCGGATGTACAGCCTCGAACATTCGACGGTGCCGTTGGGTCGCGCTCCTGCGCCCGACGATTCTGTCTCAACCTCATCCAGCACCACAACGCGCAACGGGGTCGTGATCTGCGATACGATTGTCAACCACGTGTACGCGCGCGCCACTGCCACAGACGCACCGCAGGTATGTGGGCCGACCACCGACGAATTAGCGCCGCCGCCAGCGCCGGCAGGCTACGTCTATGTAGGCCGGGATGTCGTCATCAACGGCGTGTTCGATCCGGAACGCTCGACTGTGCCGTTGGAGCGTGCCGAATCGCCGCAAGACCTGAACATCATCCGCGGGCATACCCAGGTGCAGGATGCGGCAACGCACTGCGATGTGATCGTCCGGCACTTGTTCGCTCCAATCAGCTACAGCGGCTGCACCGCGCCGCCGGAGCTTCTGCAGATGCCGCAGGTGCCGCCATGCCACCGCTATGTGGGCATGGATGTGGTCATCAATCACCAACTGGTGAATTCCACGATTCCGCTTGAGCGCCCGTGGCAAGCGACGGATGTCGTGCACATCAGCGCCGCTTCCACGGTGGTAAATGGGCAACTGATCTGCGATACCATCGTCGCCCACACCTTCGAACCGATTCCCTGCCCGCCATGCACGACGGTGGTGGACACCGGCGTCAAGCCCTATGTCACCACAAAACCCAACGGCGTCTACGTCAGCTTCTCGTCGCTGCCCGCGCCGGCCTGGGAGGCGTTGGCAGATTTGTCGATCACGCCGCCCATTAGCAGTACGCACGGGGCGAGTGTGGTATTCCCGCCAGGTACGGTGATTGGCTTCGACGGCGGCGAAACGACCGTCACTCTGGAACCAGATTTTTGTAAATAGACCCAACAGCCCGTATGATTTTGGTTAGTTTTACGTCATAAATAGTAGGAGAGCGATAATGAGAACCCGTGAAACCGTCCTGCTCAAGCGCGCGCAGGCTTACGAAGAGCAGGCCATCGCCGAACTCTACGATCATTACGCTCCACGCATTTACAGTTATTTGTACCGGCGCGTTCACGACGCGCAGTTAGCCGAAGATTTAACAAGCGATGTGTTTGTACGGGTGCTGCAAGCGCTCCAATCCGAACAATTCTGGCACACGTCGTTCCAGGCCTGGCTTTACCGGATCGCGCACAATCAGGTGATCGATTACTATCGCCAGCAGGCGCGCCAACAGGAGCAGATGCCGCAATTTCCGTTGGAAGACCAATTGGAAATGACAGGCGTAGAGAACTTCATCGCAGACCCGTCAGCCGATGTGGGCGCCGAACACGACGCCAGGGATGCCGCCAACGCATTGGAAGCCGCACTAAACCAGCTCACAACCGAGCAGCAACAAGTCCTCGTCCTGCGTTTCGGCGAGCAGATGAAGATACAAGAGGTTGCTGTCGTGATGAACAAAACAAACGGCGCGATTGAAGCCTTACAACATCGTGCGCTTGCTGCACTACGAAGAATGTTAGATCCAGGGAAAGTATAAGTCTCTATCCGGAAATTATAGCTGCGAGTGTTTTGGGTGCGTCGGCGGTGAATTTTCGGGCAGGTTATAAGGGGAAATCAAATGAAGACTCAAGTGACAGAATCTCTGTTAACCGAAAGTCTGGAACACCTCAAGAAGACCGGGGATGTCGCCAAGGCCCTGCGTCGCCATCCAGAGAAAGCGGAGACCCTGCATCCTTTGGTGGAGACGGCGCAGCAGCTCACCGGCTATTACGCCGACGTTCCGCGCCCACCCGCCGGCCTGCGCGCAAGCCGCGTGGAGGTTTTGGCGTTTGCGGCCGTGCAACGCGCGGCGCAAATGGCAGTCTCCGGCAAGCGCAGTGTGTCCGGCAAGCGGTCTGTGTTTGCCAGACGCCAGATGAATCCCTTCGTGCGGCTCGCCGCTGTGCTCACCGTATTGACGCTTATTCTGATCCCGCTCCGCGGGCCTTTGGTTTCGGCGGCGCGCACGACCCTACCGGGGAATCCGCTTTATATCCTCAAGCTGTCCTCAGAAGACCAGCTCTTCTCTTCGATGAACGAAGCCGAGGTCAAAGTGGTGCTGGCCGTGTCGTTGGCCCAGGAACGGGTGGAAGAAGTGCGCGCGCTGGTGGAGAGGAAGCAGGCGATCCCGGTTGACGTGTTATACCGCACGGATTATATGCTGCGCACCGCGTTAATGTCGGCGGCATGGGCGCCCGAACCGCTGATGCCGAACATGCTCAGCTACATCATCCATCACACGCGCCAGCAAAGCCAACAGCTTGAGATGTTGAAAATGCAGGCCACGTCGCAAAACCTCGGTGCTTTAGGCAATATGCAAACGTTGCTACTCAAAACGCAGATCATCGCGATGGTGGCGCTGGAGAATCCGGAGACTTTCCGCACGGCGTACCAGGCCGGCACGCCGGAAACGATGCCGCTGCCGAGCGGCGGGCCGCTGAGCGGCGTCGTCATCACGGATGAATTGCGGGAATTAGTCACATCGACGCCGGATTCATTCTTTACGCCTGAGCAAGCCGTTCCGGTTGTGCCGCTGCTGACGCCGACGACCTCACCGACGCCAGCGCCATAAATGGGCAGTGCATGCGATTCACAAGCATAACAGCATTATTAAACATTGTTTAAAGTGGATATAAAGGGGGTTGGTATGATAAAACGTAAAAAGCAAAAAGGGCAAGGGCTGGTAGAGTTCGCACTCATCCTTCCTCTCCTGCTCCTGGTGATCCTGGGCACGATCGAATTTGGGCGCATCTTCCTGATCTACGCCACGGTGTCCAACGGCGCACGCGAAGGATCGCGGTACGGCATGGTCAATCCCACCGACACCGGCGGCATCACCGCGCGGGTCAATGACACGATGGTGATGACGATGCCGGAAAACCTTACGGTGGTGGTCAGCTACGACACCGGGCCGAACGGGCAAGCGTATACGGACCCGGCGAATGCCAAGGTAGGAGACCGCGTCATCGTCCAGGTGCAGTACCGGATCTTCGCGCTCACCCCGATTTTCGAACCCTTTATCCCTGACAACTTTATGGTGAATGTGCGCAACTCGCGCACTATCCAAAGCCTCAAGCAGGTCATCGGCCCACCGATGCCGCCGCCCGGTGGCGGGCCGCCGCCTGTAGATCCGGGAGATCCGGGAGATCCAGGAGACCCAGGAGACCCGGGAGATCCAGGGGATCCAGGGGATCCAGGGGACCCAGGAGAACCGGGAGTGCCGCCAACCGATGAATTCGGCAACACGGTGACGCCTTCACCCACGGCCACGCCGCGCCCTCTGGCGCCTATCGATATCGACGACCCGCTGTGGGCAAACACCAACTTGGTATGCGGGACGGCGGAGCCGAACCAGGTACTCACCTTGCGCATCGTGCAGACGGGGTACCAGCTCAGCGGCTCTGTGGACCCATACGGGCACTTCTGCTTCACCGTTTGGCCGGTGCTGGTGGGCGGGCACACAGTCATCGTGCAGGGCTACGGCACCCAGGACCTCGCCATCGTACAAGTGCCCACACCCACGCCCACGCCGATCGCCACACCGAGCATCCCGTACATCTACGTCAACCCCGCCTGCTCCAACGAAGCTGTCGCATCGATCACGGTCACAGGCGCGAACTGGTCTTCTGCGGCCAAGGACATGCACATTTACTGGGATAACGATCTGACAACTCCCGTGTGTGTCGCCACCCTGAACAAGGGCAGCTTCTCCTGCACCTTCAGCATCTTCGTCGCCGAAGGCACGCCTCACACCATCACCGCCATCGCGCGAAAGCAAAATGGCGATCCGATCGGCTCTCCGGCGAAGGCCACATTCGTGCGTCCCTGCCCCGATGCGCCCACGCCTACGCCTACGCCGGGCACGCTGCCTGATCTGCAAATCTCGGGGATCACCCTGCGGAACCCATTGCCGTTGGGGACATACGAAAAACTGTACGTAACTATCGGTGTGCGCAATGCCGGCAACGTCGACGTGACCTCGCTCTTCTGGGTAGACCTCTACGCCGATCCCACCGGCGTGCTCACTTCGCTAGGTAGCGTCGACTACGTGGCGATCAACGCCATCGCCGCCGGGTCTACCGTCAGTTTTACGATGTACCTTCCCAACGGATTCAGGGAAGTGGGCAACCATACCTTGCAGGCGATGGTCGATACGTGGGATCAGATCCGCGAGACGGACGAGACCAACAACATCAGCGCGCTGCTGCCGGTCACGATCACCGTGAGCAACCCCGCACCAATCCCCACGGCAACACCGTTCGGCACACCGCGGCCGCCCGGTAACGTCCAGGGTATAACGTACCTTAACACCCTGCCGCAGAGCAACGTGGCCGTCTACGTCTTCGCCGAGGATGGGCGCATGATCGGTTCGGGATACTCAGACGTCAACGGCAACTACGTCATCACGAACGTGCCCGAAGGAACACACTCTGTCGTTGGGGAAGTGCGCGTGGTCGATACCCTCTATTACGGACAAGTTTCGACGGTCAATGTTGTGGCCGGGCAAACCACGACCGGCGTCAACATCGATCTGGTGGTGGTACCTTAACAATGAATAAACGCGTTATGGGACTCCTGATTGCCTTCTTAATGGCCGGAGTACTGGTTGTCGCCATCTACGCCGCCAGTGGGAACGGCAGCTCGTGGATCGGCGCACAGCCGGCAGTGAAAGTGTCGCCGGACAACAACGTGCTGGCGGAAAGCAATCTGGCGCTTGGACCGGATAACCGCGTCACCGTGATCTGGTCCACTGCCGCAGCGCCCCACGGCGTTTTCCTGGCGCAGACCCAGGGCAACGGCTGGACAACCACGCCCTGGGCCTCGACCGGGAATCTGGAAACCTGGAATCCGGTCGTGGCCTACTCCGGGACAAAAGCAATCACCGCCTGGGCGCAAGGCGCTGTGCGTAATAATCGTAGTACGCCCCGTGCAGTGATGCAAAAGGACGAAGGTGATCTGAACGCACAGACCATCATCACCCCGGTGTTCGGCAACGTCGAAATCGGTCTGGTCGTTGCGCCCACGGGAATGCATATGATTTTTGCGGCCACAACCAATGCCGATACAACCGGCTATCCGTGGGATTTGTATTACACCCATCGCTACTTGACCGAGACGATGTGGGCGGCGCCCACCGTCGTTATCACGCACGCGCAGGTGATCCCTCCTGAAGCACGGATCGCAGGTATGACGGCAAGTATATATGAACCGCGGTTAGCAGTGAATCATGATGGGACACAATTACATATTGTGTGGCAACAAGAGCATATTGTAACAACGCCAGATCCAATGAATCCAACGACTTCTTTTACGCTTACCACATGGTATGTTTCCGGCAGTTGGCAATCGGGGCACATCAACTGGGCGGCTCCCCAGCAGATGTCGCCGCCAGCGCAAAAGTATACCATCCGTCCCAACGTGGCGGTAGGTCCAACGGGAAAAGTTCATATCGTATGGACAGAATTGATCGTTGGGGGTGGGGGAATTACCCGTCCCGTTGAACAGTACATTAACTACCGCCAACTTGGTGGTCCGGCAGCCACTAGAATTAGCGATGCAGCGATTATGGTGAACGCTCAACAACCCACCAGAGCGGCGGCATCAATAGCCTTGAGAGACAATCGTATGTGCGTGGCGTGGCACGGGTTCTATACCGGCGACAAAGAAGAGATCATTATGAGTTGTTCCCAGAACGAAGGGACGACATGGTCGAGCCTGATCAACGTTGCGGAAAGCCCGACGCTGCTCTCGTTCTTTCCCACAGCCAGGATCGATGCCGCGAACCAGGTTCACGTCGCATGGACAGAGTACAGCCTGGTCGGCACTAGCCTGGTTCCCAGCGGCCTTTACTACCGCACCGGCTCATCTGAAATGGCGCGCATCTTCTTGCCGCTAGTGTTGCGCAGGTGAAGGGTCTGCCGATGGACAAAAAGACTCAGTTGACGCGGGTGGGGCTAGGAGTGCTGATCATGGCGCTGTTGCTGGCGCTGGCCTTCTTCCTGCTCAACATCTTGTATGCCGTCAACGCTCCCACCAGCGCCGCGCCGCATGGCAGAACGCAAATCTGGCGCGCGACAGATTCAGGGATGACACTGGAAGAATCCGCGCAAAAAGCGGAAGCCCGCGCGCGCGAGTGGGCCGAGGACGTCGTCCTCATCCGCGCCGAGGCCCCCTGGCGACCGGGTGAAGCCGGACGCGAGCTGGAGACGCCGCCGGTGACGTGGTCGTTCTTTTACTACTCGCCCGCGACGCGCGAGTTGGTCGGTGTGGTGGTGGGACGTGAGCAACTCTACTGGATCCCGCCGCTGGAGATCAGCTACACGCCCAAGGCTATCCCGGCCTTACCTCAGTACGGGGTCGAAGTGGCCTGGCTTTCATTCCGCGCTGCCGGCGGTGAAGCTTTCTTGCGGGCGCATCCACAGACGATGGTGGGCTTCCGCTTGCGGCCTTACGAAGGCGGAGGCATCGTCTGGAGCGTCGCCGCTTATGATGGGCAGGACTATCTCGAAGTGCTGATCGACGCCGACTCTGGCGCGGTTCTGCCCTTTTGAAGATAAAAGAAACACCGGCACAGGCTCTTACACAAGTCCTTTCCAGCCTTTGCCAGGATCATTGACCCGTTGCGATAAAAGAAAAAATGGACTGATAGACAGTTTTTAGTGTGAGGGAGGTGCAAAGATGATGCAGAGGATACATAAGAAAAGCAAACAGCCTATGCGCGGACAAAGTCTGGTAGAAGTGGCGCTGGTGTTGCCAATCATCATTATGCTTCTGCTCGGGTTGTTGGATTTTGGGCGCGTTTTTTACACGATGGTAGCGTTGCGCGATGCCGCCGACGAGGGCGCCAGCTATGCCTCGATCAAGCCTAGCGATACCGCCGGCATCCAACAGCGTGCGGCGGAAGCCTCGACGGCGCTTGTCAACGTCCAGACGGGAGACGTCAGCGTGGTCAGGCCGCCAACGCTCGCCGTGGGCCAACCGATCACCGTCACCGTCGACTTCTACTTCGAACTCTTCACACCTTTTGTACAGAGTCTATTTCCCGACGGGGAATTGATTCTTCATGGAAGCGCGACGCATCCAATCATCAGTCTCCAGTAATCTTAGGAGCAGCATATTGCCGATACAATTACATCGTATAGTGGAAAACAAGTGTGAACAAAGTCTATCATTTATCGTCGTTTAACCCTATAGAGCATGAGGAGGTTTGAAATGAAGAAAGAACGTGGACAAGCTTTAGTGATATTGGCCTTTGCGCTGATCGCATTGGCAGCGTTCGCCGGTCTGGCCATCGACGGCGGACGAACGTACAGCGCCCGGCGACAAGCACAAAACACCGCCGACGCCGTGGCCATGGCCGGCACCAGATTGTTGGCAACGTTCATCAATGACTGCCAGCCTGTGGATCGGGTCAATGCCGATAACGCCATCGCCACCGAGATGGTGAAATTCTCACGCGATAACGGCATCGATCCGCTGGCGGAGGATGCGGAGCTTCAGGGCTGGTACGTCAATTCATCCGAATCGCGTCTAGGGCGTGTGGGATGGGGAACCGGGGTTCCCGATGGCGCAACCGGCATCGAAGCCGCACTGGTCACGACCGACACCACCACCTTCATGAAAGTCGTGGGCCAGCCGCACATCGTTGCGCCCGGACAAGCTATGGCGATGACCGGCCCGATACGGCAATTCAGCGGCGGCATCATCCCGCTAGGCGTCCCATTGATCGTCATCCAGGAATTGAGTCCGGGTGAAACCTTCTATCTGATGGAAAAGAACAACAAATGGGGTGGAGGCTCGTTCTGCCGCGATCCCCAAGGCGTTGATTGTATCGGAGAAGGACCGGCCCACGCTAACGCACATCGGGGGTGGTTGAACTTGAATTTCATCTACAACATGGAGCATCGCACGGCCAACGACTCGCTTAACCGCTCTTTCGAGCAAAATGTGCCGAACCGAGGCTGCGGCAGCGATCCTGCTAAATCTGTCGATGATGGATTGCAAGGGTGGGCCGGCGAGGATAAAAGGCCGAAAGACGGCCAAGCCGACTGCCCCTATCCCTTCCCCATTCTCGCGGGAACGCCCGGATTCGTGGACGGCGATTTCATCCACGGCGAACCCGGCGCGCGCGAGTCCTCGTTAATGGACGTGAAGGCCACCTATGGCGGTACGATCGCCTACGTCCCCATCTTCGACGCCATTTACATGAGTGACTATATGGCCGACAATTTCCCGGCGCCGGAGAACCCGGTACCGGACGGCAGTCTCAGCGGTTCGAACTGGCCGCGCGCGGGCGGCGGTGGGCACGCCTACCTCTATCACATCGTCGGTTTTGCCGCCGTGCTTCTCGACGGTAGCTCGCCGCATCACACGCTGTCGGGACAGTTCCAGAGCGCGGTCGTCGGTAGCACCCAAATCACGCCGGGCCAGGGGTTCAGCGGCGGCGGCGGTGGTTCGGGCGGCAGCGGGGGCACGTGCAATCCGTTTGCCATCACCGGCGTACAACTCTGGAAGTAAGCTAAGTTCATAAAACCTTCCGGGAGGCGGGATAGATCGCTTCCCGGAAGGTCATAAGTTCCAGACGATGTTGACCACGAAACGGAAGGACACAAACCACGGGCAAGCGTTGCTCGTGGTGGCGTTTGCGCTGCTGGTGTTGGTGGGTTTTGTCGGGCTGGCGATTGACGGCGGGCGTTTCTACGCAGAACGCCGCCGAACGCAGAACGCCGCCGATGCTGCGGCCATGGCCGGCGCCCGAGAGTTGGCCGAGTTCATCACGACGTGCGCCAGCGCCGACACCGCCAATGACAACCGCGTCGCTGCCGCCATCGTCGATATGGCGCGCTACAACGGCATCGATCACTTCTCGCCGGATGGCAACATCGATGCCTGGTACGTCGACGCCGACTTCAATCCCGTAGGGCGCGTGGGATGGGCGTCCGGCATTCCGTACGGGGCGACGGGCATCTGGACCACGCTGACCTTCAGCAATACCGCGACCTTTATGCGCATTTTGGGGCAATCCCACCTGGTGGCAACGGCGGACGCGTTGGCCATGGTGGGTCCGATCATACACACCGATGGTCGCAGCGCCATCCTCCCCATCGCTGTGCCGGAAGCCGTCGTCACCACATTCAAGGTGGGGGAAAAGTTCACCGTCTTCGATGATGGTCTCTTCTGCCGTGGCGGAAACCCCGAGACGTGTTACCTGCCGCCGTCTGACAAGGGGATCACCGAGACTGAAAAGCTGAGTCCCGACGCCTTCTACGCCTGGCTAAACCTGAGCCACGTCTACAACAACGAGTACTGGAGCGGAGGGCCTTTGAATCGCGCCTTAGGCCATAGAGTAGGCATGAGCGGCTGCAAATACAAGTCCGATGGCTCCGTCGATGTGGAGGGCACCGGTCTGAAAGGCTGGTTGAGCAGCACGTGTCCCTATCCCTACCCGTTGTTTGCCGGGGACGCCGCGGAAAAAGAGGGAGATTACATCTTCGGCTACACCGGCACGCGGACTGCGGCGCTGATCGAATTAGCCGCCAACCACCGCAAAGGCGACGTCCTCTACTGGCTCGTCTTCGACAAAGTCCATTCCGCCAACGAGATGGAAAAACTCTTTCCCGGTCAAGCGCCGCCTGCGGGCTGGATGACCGCAGGCGGGCCGTCGAGAGGACTCTACTATCACATCATCGGCTTTACAGCGGTCGAGCTGCTCGAGGTCAATACCAAAGGTAACGAGAAATCGATCACCGGCATCTTCCAGAATGTGGTGCTCGGTGAAGGGATGATCGATCCCGGTTCAGGTATGGGCAGCAACGACATGGGCACGTGTGGTTTCCCGACGCTGGTCGGGGTCAAGTTGTGGCAGTAACACCCCCTGAAGTCACATCACCTTGCGATAGACGCGGTGGTTTTTGTACATCTTTCCCCCGACGTTCTCCAGATCGTGGCGCATCTGCACGGCGCTCTCCGCAACCTGGGTAAGGTCGGCGTGTGCGAAACGATAAGCGCGCAGCGTGTCCTCCATTTCGGCGTAGAGCAGCGCGTTGCCGCCCACGCCGTGAAATTCCGGCAGGATGCCCGCCCCGTTCAACGCGATCCACGATGTACGCCGCATCTCCAGCAACAAGTCGGCGATGGCCCACGGCGTCAGCCGTCCCTGCGCCCGCTGCAACGCCGCCGAAACGTCGGGGAAGCCGAAGAGAAAGCCCACAATCTGATCCTTGTGCATGATGACCTTGATCAACCGCGCGTCCGCCACCATAATGATGTTGTTGACCACGAAAGTCAGCTCGTTATCGCTAAGCGGGTAGTACTCCCAGTTGTTGACGAAAGCCTGATTGTACGCGCGCCCTAGCGGGATAATCCACTGCCGGAGCTGCGCCTTGTTCTTGAAGGGCATCACGGTCAAAGAGGAGCGTTCCTTTACCCGGGCGACGATGCGATGCACGCGTTCCGGCAACCGGAACGTCTGGGCGTTCAGATAGCAGGAAACGAAATCCACTTCCTTTTCGAAGCCCAGCGCCTCGATGAGACGCGGGTAATAGTCGTAGTTGTAATTCATCATCGTCATCATCTGGCGATGCTCGTACCCTTCCACGAGCAGCCCGTAGCCATCCAACGGGCCAAACCCTTTGGGGCCGACGACGGTATCCAGCCCACGCGCTTTGGCCCAGGCAAAGGCGTGTTCGAACAGCGCCGTGGCGATCTCCAGATCGTCTTCACTGTCGAACAGGTAGAACTGCGCCTGCTTGACCTGGTGACAGGCGTTGTACGCGCGATTCTCGATGGCGGCGACGCGCCCCACCACCTGCCCATCGCGCAGCGCCACAAAGAAGTCTGCGTCGGAGTGTTCGTAAAACGGGTGTTTCTGCCGGTTGAGCATCAGCGCGATGTCCTGTCGCGGCGGAGGAACCCACTGCGGATGATGGCGATAAAGGCGATAGGGAAACGCCACAAAACGGCGCACCTGCGCTTTGTCGTTGATGTTTACTTTTTCAATAATGAGGGGCATAATACCATCTCCTTAGGAACGCAGAATCGGCGAATCAGCAATAAGTGAATGAGCGAATCGGGAAATCTTTGCGCGTTGTTGTTTTACACGCGCGGGTAGATTTGTCAATTGACTTAAGGGGATAGACGTGGCGCGGCACCGGAAGCGAAAGAGCGTAATTTTCGAAAATATCATCACCACCATCTCGACGAATTTCATCAACCTGCAGCCGGATGAAATCGACGCCGAGATCAACCGCGCCCTGCGCACCATCAGCCAGGCGACGCGCGTGGAACGCAGTTGTGTGGTGGTCTTTTCCGGCGATGCCGATACGGCACGGGACGGCATCCGCCCCGCAACATGCACCCACGCCTGGAGCGCGCCGGAGATCGTGGCGCAGAATCGGCCCCTGGACAGCATCTCGGCGACGACCTGGCCCTGGCTTCAAGCCCATATCGCGCGCGGCGCCATCGTCAACATCCCACTGATCTCCGCCCTGCCCGCTGAAGCCGAAGTTGAACGGCGTGTGTGCCGCGCTCAGAGCATCCAATCGTTTGTCGTCATCCCGATGACCTATCGCGGTGATGTGGTGGGCTACCTGAAATTCGACGCGCTGCGCGCGCAAAAGACCTGGTCCGACCATACGATTGCCCTGCTCAAGATCGTCGGGGAGATCTTCGTCAACGCGCTGGAACACAAGCGTGCGCAAGAGGCGCTGCAACGCGCCAATCTCACGCTGGAAGCACGCGTCAGAGCGCGCACGCAAGAGATCGAGCGGCGGCAGCGCGTAGCGGAAGGCCTGCGCGACATCCTGGTGGTGCTCAACTCCGATCGTCCCATCGGCGAAATCCTGGATTACCTGGTGGCGCAGGCCTGTGCGCTGTTGGACTCCAGCGCCTGCGTGCTCTACCGCGTGAACCAGGAAGAGCGCCGCATCCTGGTCGAAGCCAGCTTTGGCCTGCCGGAACCGTTCCTCGCCATCAAAAGCCTGCCGCTGCACGCCTGGCAGTATTTGAGTCACGGCGAACCGGGCGGGCTGCACTTCGACCGGCAACCTTATGCGATCTCGGATGTAGATGCTTCGCCTATCGCTGTGGCGGCCCAGGACAGCGCTATGGAACCCGCCGTACGCGCCTGGTGCCAGGCTGCCGTCAAACACTACTGCGCGCTACTCACCGTGCCGCTGGTCATCAAAGAAGAGTTCTACGGGAATTTGGGCTTTTACTACAACGACGACCGCCAATTTTCGGAGGAAGACATCCGCCTGGGACTGAGCTTTGGCAACCAGGCCGCACTGGCCATCGAGAACGCCCGCCTGCGCGTGCAGGCCGAGCAGGCCGCCATCCTTCAGGAACGCAGCCGGCTCGCCCGCGACCTGCACGACTCGGTGACGCAGTTGCTCTACAGTCTCACGCTGCTGGTCGAAGCCGGGCGGCGGCTGGCGCGCAGCGGCGACTGGGCGCGCGTGGATGAGGCGCTGGCGCGGCTCGGCCAGATTAGCCAGCAAGCGTTCAAGGAAATGCGGTTGTTGGTCTACGAATTGCGCCCGCTGGCGCTGAAGCGCGCTGGACTGGTGCGGGCGCTACAACAACGCCTGGATACGGTCGAACGGCGCGCCGGGATCGAAGCGACGCTGACCGTCGACGGAAACGTCGAATTGCCGGCGCGCCTGGAAGAGGAACTGTATCACATCGCGCAAGAAGCGCTCAACAACGCGCTCAAACATGCCGCCGCGACCACGATCACCGTGTACATCCTGGCGGACGAACGGCGTATCGCCATCGAAATCCGCGACGACGGCAAAGGGCTAAACCTGAGCGCCGCGAGTGGCGAAGGCGGCATCGGCTTGAGCAGCATGCGCGAGCGGGCCGAGAAACTGGGCGGCGCGTTGACGATCACCTCCGTGCCGGGGCAGGGGACAACGGTCAATGTCACCGTCAGTTTGTGAGCGCGCTACCGTTCCTTTGAAAATAGCCACCGAGGACACAGAGTTCACAAAGAAAGGGCATTGCGGACAACGCGCCCTCTGTGTGCTCTGTGCTCTCTGTGGCAGAATTTTGATTGACGGCGCTGTTCCATTGTGACGGTTACACTCTTTAGTACACGGATGAACACGGATGCTACGGATAAATTTCAAGATAGAAATCCGTGACATCCGTTGTATCCGTGTACAATTCCACATAGAACTGTGGTCAGTCTGTGACTGCGCCACCCATAGCGAGGGACAACGATGAATGAAACGATTCGCATTTTGGTCGCCGACGACCACGCCATTGTACGCGAAGGGCTGCGTTGGCTGATTGCGACCGAGCCGGGCATGGAATTGGCTGGCGAGGCCGCCGACGGCATCGAAGCGGTGGCGCAAGCGCGTGAACTGCGCCCCGACATTATCTTGATGGACCTGGTCATGCCGCGCAAAGGCGGCATCGAAGCCATCGGTGAGATCAAGCAGACGTTTCCCGACGCGCGCATCCTGGTGCTCACCAGCTTCGCCGAAGACGACAAGGTCTTCCCGGCGATCAAGGCCGGTGCGTCCGGCTACTTGCTTAAAGACACCGCCCCTCAAGATTTGCTGCGGGCCATCCGCGATGTGTACCAGGGATTGCCCACCATGCATCCCACCATCGCCCGCCGGGTGATGCAGGAGTTACAGCGCCCTTCCGACCTGCCGCCCACCGCCGAACCGCTGACCGAGCGCGAGGCCGACGTGCTCCGGCTGGTCGCGCGTGGCCTGGCGAACGAGGAGATCGCCAAGACGCTGTTCATCAGCGAGCGCACCGCGCGCACCCACGTCAGCAACATCCTGCGCAAGCTTCATCTGGCGAATCGCACCCAGGCGGCGCTATATGCGCTGCGCGAGGGACTGGTCAACCTCGAGAACGAACAAAAATGATCACTTCCCATTCTCGTTCCACGCAGGTGAAATACGCGCGTTGGCTATGGATCGGGCTGGTATGCACGGTCGGGCTGCTCTTGGCCGTCGCCGCAGTCGATGCTATGTCAGCCACTGGGCCAGCAGTGCCCATCGCACAAAGCAGCACGACGAGCGCGGAGACGAACGCGACCGGCGATGCAACGTTCCCCTTTGCGCACAGCCTGCTCGTAGCGCATCTGATCGGCGAAGTGCGCCAAAGCGGCGTGTACTCCTACGTGGGCTACCTGAGCGGCGAATTCCCTATCAGCGTTGGCGGGCAACCCTTTACGTTGAAAACGCGCAATATGTACTATACCTCGTCGATTGCCAAAGCAACCCAGTACGTGTACGAGTTTATGCAAGCGCAAGGATTATCCGTCGCCTATCACGAATGGTATGACGCCGGAGAGGACCTCTCAGGCCGGAATGTGATTGGCGTGCTCACCGGTACGGTCCGCCCGGCTGAAATCGTGCTGATCTCAGCGCATCTGGATAATATGCCGGAAAAAAGCGTAGCGCCGGGAGCCGATGACAATGCGAGCGGTTCGGTAGCGGTGATGGTGGCGGCCGCCGGCATGGCCGGTCACCAGTTTCAACGCACCGTGCGCTTTGTGTTCTTCACCGGGGAGGAACAGGGCCTCTTGGGCAGCGATGCGTATGCCAAAGCAACCAAAGCGCGTGGTGATAACATCGTCGCAGTCTACAACATGGATATGATCGGCTGGGACGCCAATCAAGACGGGGTTATGGCGTTGGAAACCCGCTACAAGAGCAGTCCGGGGTATTCAAGCGATCTGGCCATTGCCGGCATCTTCACGCAAGTCGTCAAAACCTATGGGTTGACCGGGCTGCGTCCATTTGTCGATGCATGTAATGACCAGTGGGTAGACAGCGCCTCCTTCTGGAAGGTGGGTTATCCCTCCGTCACGGCGATAGAGGAGTGGGACGAAGGGAACCCGTACTATCACACCGCCAACGATACCCTGGCAACCCTGAATCTCTCCTTTTTCACCAGTATTGTCAAAGCCTCGGTAGGTACGGTGGCGCATCTGGCCATACCGGTGGACAGTAGTTTCGCTACGAGAAAAATTTACCTACCCCTTGTGATGAAATGGTTCAACAATTAGGCAAAGGGATGATTTATTTCGCGTTTTGAATGATTGCCTGAGAATTCACCTTTCGAACGACGATGGCCGGGCTGCAAAAATCGAAAAGACGAAATAAATGTATCCTATGACATTGACAGAGGATAATTTCCTCTATACAATGTTTATAGATTATTCTTGTGGAGAGCTATATGGAAACCAAAGCAATCACGACACTGCCTGCGGCTCCGGCATCTTCAGACTTCACACTGGAGCGGTTGGACGCTATTATCCGCGAGTTGCAAGACTTGCGGCGCACATTGGTGATACAGCCCGCTGGACGATCAACCTCTGCCCGCTTGACTGAACGACTATCTGGAACTCTAGCCCCACCTGGAAAAAACGGAGATTTTGACGTCTGGGAAGAATATCGCGCAATTTCCGATTGGGAGCGTTTTGCGTGAGCAGCCGCCCCTGGACTGACTTTGCAGGTCGGGCGCTATACCTGGACACGATGATTTTTTATGCCTTCTTGCGCACTGAGGTCGCCAAACCACTGTTTACACGCATCGAAATGGGGAGTCTTGAAGCATATACTTCAGTATTAACGTTCGATGAATTGACCTATAAGCTGTTGCTGGCCCTGATCCGCGACAATTACCCCGGTTCACCGTTGGAACATTTGCGTGATCAAGAAGAGGCAATGATTGCCGAGTTTTATCCCCGGCTTGCGCCATTGTTAGGACAATTGTTATCTCTAGCCACCGGACACTTTTTCAAAAATAGGGAAGCCAACGAAAGACAAAAGCTTCCGCATTCGTCAAATGCCGATCTATCATATCCAAACCAATACGGAAAATGCTCAAATCGCGGCGGTCTTTGC
>Ga0334889_1001314_pt1 | contig 33325 bp, 37 predicted proteins | sample GraSluR1_MG_2_FD_207222 | JGI IMG/M metagenome (GOLD analysis project Ga0334889, IMG submission 207222) | Sludge microbial communities from methane-producing bioreactor in Wageningen University, Netherlands - Granular Sludge_8_08-R1 | ecosystem: Engineered > Bioreactor > Anaerobic > Unclassified...
AACCATAGGCATCTTTTCCTAACAGTACACAGATATTTGGTTTATCTGTTTCCCATATTGTCTTTCTGGCTTCATACAAAAGAATTACTCCTAATGCATGCAGAAATAGGAATACCCCAAATGGAAGGAGTAGCTTTATTCAAGCAATCTATATTACGACTTCATGTCGCACTCCACACTATTTTACATAGAACCAAAATTTTTTTGTAAAAATTTATAAATTTTTGTATAATTAATAAATTGCAGATTTTTCTATATGATATGTAATTAAAATTATAAAGTTGAAAAAACGGAGAAAAAATTATATAGATTTCTACTTAAAGATTCAAAAAATATTTCAAAAAAAAGGAAGGTGAAAGATATTATGGAAAAAAAAGAAATTTTAGAAAAAATTAATAAGGATTTTGAAACGTTTAATTATTTCGATGTTTGGAATAATTTTGAAAATTATATAGATAAAATCAAAGAATATATTCAACCAGAATTTAAAAAATATTCTTCAGGATTGATGGTCGATTTTACAGAAAGCATAGAAGAAATTATTACTACAACTTTTATAACAAATAATATATTTGACTATATAGTAGAAAAAAACAAAAAGAATGTTTTAATTTTTGCACATCATCCATATTATCAAAAACAAATAGATAATTCATGGCATGACTCCATATCAAAAAATATAGAGGTTTTAAAAAATAATAAAATAGCTATTTATGTATGTCATATGGCATTGGATTTTCATTCGGAGTTATCAACAGCTTATTATTTCGCAAAAGAATTAATTAAAGATTTTCAAGGTAGACTTTCATATAAATATAAAGACAATGAAGTTGAATGTGAATATTATGGAGAAGCAATAGAAAATTTAATGGAAAGAATAGAAAGTCTATCCAAAAAAACTATGTTTTATCAATTTAATGATACAAAACCTAAAAAAATATGTTGTTCTCCAGGTGGTGGAAACATTATTGATATAATAAAACTTGCAAAAGAAAAAAATGTAGATACATATATAACGGGAGTATCTGAGTTTAAAGGAGTTAATAGCATTTCAAGAAATAAAGCATATTTTGAAGAATTAGAAAAAATAGGGATAAATATAATAGGATTAGGTCATTATGAAACAGAGTGTATAGCAATGAAGCGTTTAGTAAAAGATTATTTTTCAAAATATAATATAAAAACAGAATATTTTAAGGATAAATTTTATGAATAAAAGAAGGTGGAAAATATGTTGTGTTTTGATAGAAAAAATAGCAGATTTAATTTAAGAGTTGTTGGGGTTATGATTCAGGATAATAAAATTTTAGTGCATAGATCTGAAAATGATGATTTTTGGGCACTTCCGGGTGGAAGAAACGAATTTCACGAATTTAGCGAAGAAACATTAATTAGAGAGATGAAAGAAGAAATAAATGAAGAAGTTGATGTTGAAAGATTGTTATGGGTAGTAGAAAATTTTTTTGATTTTGATGAAAAAAAATATCATGAAATAGCTTTTTATTATTTGATGAAATTGAAAAATGATTCCGAACTTTATAAGGTTTCAGAATTTTATGGAAAAGAAGATAATTGTAATTTAATTTTTAAATGGGTTGATTTAAAAGACCTTAAAAATTTAGAAATATATCCCACTTTTTTAAAAACGAAAGTAATGAATTTATCAGACAATATAGAACATATAAAACATGAAGGAGATTAATAAATGAAAATTAATGAATTATTAAATCTTACAGAAAAACCAGAATTATTTGAAAGAACAGAACATATTTTTTGGGATGATTCGCATATATCAAAAGGAATGTTGGAAGCACATCTTGATACTTCATGGGATGGAGCAAGTAGGTTGCCTTCTACAATTGAGGCTTCTGTAAAATGGTTATCAGAAAGTGTTTTTGAAAATAAAAAAATGAAAATACTAGATCTTGGATGCGGACCAGGTCTTTACGCATCACGATTAGCTAAACTAGGGCATGCAGTAACAGGGATAGACTTTTCAAAAAGATCAATAGAATATGCAAAAAATATTAATTCAGAAGAAAAATTAAATATTGAATATATTTATCAAAATTACACTATGATTGATTATGAAAATGAATTTGATGCAATTATTTTAATTTATTGCGATTTAGGTGCACTTACAAATGATGAAAGAGATATTTTATTGAAAAAGATATATAAAGCTTTAAAACCTGGCGGAAAATTTGTTTTCGATACTTTTACTCATGAATATAGAAAAAAATTAGACACAAAAAAAATATGGGAAATCGAAAAAGAGAATGAAGGTTTTTGGAGCGAAAAGCCGTATTTGGCATTAAATCAAAATTTTCATTATCCTGAAGAAGACACATATTTAGATCAAATTATAGTTATAACAGATGAAGAATTAAAAGTTTATAGAATTTTTGATCATGTTTATTCAAAAGATACATTAAATAATTTAATAGAAAAATTTGGATTTAAAAATCAAGTTTTTTATTCAGACATAACCGGAAAAGAGTTTAAAGATGATTCTGATACAATAGCAGTTGTCGTAATGAAATAATTTAAAGTATTTAGAAAGGAAGGTTTAATGAAAAACAAATTTAGAGATAAATATTTTATTGAATTAAAAAACACAGAATTCGAAAAAAAAATAAAAGAATTTTTTTATCATTATGAAAAAAAAGACATATATGATCATGTAGTTGAAGTTGTTGATAAAGCTCGTATATTATCTGGATATTTTGATATTAACGGCAAAAAAAGTGTTACTGCTGCATATTTGCATGATATAGGACGAGTTATAGAAAAAAATGAAATAATTGATTTTTGTGAATGTTTTGGAGAAAAAGTTTTAGAAAAAGAAACAAAACATCCAGATATTCTTCATCAAAAAGCATCAAAAATTTTAGCGAAAAATCTTTTTAAAATTAAAGATAAAAAGATTCTTTCGGCAATAAGTACGCATACTACTATGAAACCAAAAGCATCTGATATAGATATTGTAGTTTTTTTATCAGATAAATTAACTTGGAAAGAAGAAGATTCTAAAGATCTTATAAAAAAAATGAAAGAAAATCTAAAAATTTCAAAAGAAAAAGCGGTATTAATTTTTCTTGAAAATTTATATAATAACAGAGAAAATTTTGCTTGTTATCATGATTTATCGAAAGAAGCGTATTTTTATTTTAAAAATATAGAAAATAAAAAATAAATCATTTTATGTATAGGAGAAAAAACATGAAATTACTTTACGGGACATCAAATCCTTCAAAACTATCTTCCATGAAAGAAATGCTTAAAGGAATGAATATGGAAATAATAGGTTTAAAAGATGTAAATATTGATATTGATGTAGAAGAAAACGGTATATCTCCATTAGAAAATGCAAAAATAAAGGCTCTTTCTTATTATAAATTAAGTGGTATTCCAACATTTTCATGTGATTCAGGATTATATATAGAAGGAATTGAAGAAGAAAAACAACCGGGAGTTTTTGTGAGAAGAATTGGAGATAAATATTTAAATGATGAAGAATACATTGAATATTATTCAAATTTAGTATCTAATTTTGAAGAGCCAGTTAAAGCAAAATTTAAAAATGCAATTTGTTTAATAATAGATAATGAAAATATATTTGAATATGACGAAGATGATATTTCTAATCATTTTCTAATTACATCCATACCCTCAAAAATAAGAAAGATAGGGTTTCCTATGGATTCTATATCTTTAGATATTGAAACAAAAAAGTATATTGTTGAATTCGGAAAAGAATCTAATAAAGAAATAACTGTAGGAATTAGAAATTTTTTTAAAAAAGTGTTAGATAACTAAAAAAGGAGAAAAAAATATATGATGAGGTCTGAAAAAGAAATGATGGATTTAATAATGAATACTGCAAAAGAAGATGAAAGAATAAGAGCAGTAGTTTTAAATGGTTCAAGAGCAAATCCAAATTCAAAAAAAGATTTTTTTCAAGATTATGACATATTATATATAGTAAATGATATTGATAGTTTTACAAAAGATCATAGTTGGGTAAATATTTTTGGTGAGATTATGATAATGCAAATGCCAAAAAATGGGAAACTTATTCCAGATACATATAACGGTAATTTCACATATTTAATGCAGTTTACGGATGGAAATAGGATAGATTTAACTTTAATTCCAATAGAAAAAATTAATGAAAATATGGAACGTGAAAGTCAGAGTATACTTTTATTAGATAAAGATAATATAATTGAACCATTTCCGCCAGCAAGTGATTCAGATTTCATTATTCAAAAACCAAATAAACAGTATTATAATGATTGTTGTAATGAGTTTTGGTGGATATGTCCTTATGTAGCTAAAGGGATTTGGAGAGATGAAATGCCTTATGCGATGATTATGTATGATAGATATGTAAGAGATATGCTTTTTCAAATGATAAAATGGTATATAGGAATAAAAACAGATTTTACAGTTAGTGCAGGAAAATGTGGTAAAAATTTTAATCAATATCTTGAACCTGAACTTTGGAAAATGTTTGTAAAAACTTACTCTAATTCAAATTATGAAAATTTATGGGAAGCTTTATTTGAAGCAGGAAATTTATTTAGAATATTAGCAAAAAAAGTTGCAGAACATTTTAATTTTGATTATCCATACAATGAAGATGAAAAAGTCACAACACATTTGAATCACGTAAGAAAATTGCCGAAAGATGCTAAAAAAATGTATTAAAAGGGAGAAAAAATATGGAGATTAAAACTGAAAGATTAATATTAAGAGAGTTTTCAGAAAAAGATTATGATTTTTTTTATAATTTAAAAAATAATGAATATATTCATGAATTTGAAGCGGATGAAATTCCATCAAAAGAAGAAATAACAAAAAAATTTTCACAAATTCTTGAAAGTAAAAATAAAAATCCAAGAAAATATTATGATTTTATTTTTGTAAAAAAGAATGAAGGAGTTCCAATGGGAAGAGTTTTGATATGGGAAATAGATGATAATATAAAAGAGTGGGAAATAGGTTGGGAAATACATCCTGATTTTGCAGGAAAAGGCTATTCTACCGAAGCATCAAAAGCATTAGTTGAATTTGCTTTTAAAGAACTTAAAATTCATAGGCTTCAAGCGTTATGTAATGATAAAAATATAAGATCCGAAAATATTATGAAAAAAATAGGAATGAAAAAAGAAGGTGTAATTAGAGCGGTAAGATATTTAAATAAAAAATGGGATGGAAGTCTTATATATTCAATTATAGATATTGATTATGAAGAAAATAATTAAAAATATTATGATGAAATTAGTTATAGGTGAAAAAATGGAAAAGAATAATTTAACTGGCAAGAGTATTTATTTAAGATTACGCACTACCTATGATGTGATTTGATTAAAAGTAATATTATGGAGGCAAAAAAATAATGATTTTTGAGATAAGTCCAAAAGATAGACATTATTTAAAAGATATCTTTGAAAACTGTAATTATGATAAAGTTTTGATTCAATCAATTTTAGAAGGGGGTAATGGAAATTCTTATGCAGATAGTGTTCAAAATCCAAAAGTAGCACGTTTAGATATCGGAGCATTTACAATTATTGCTGGAGATTGTACTATTAAAGAAACTAAAGAGTTATTTGAAATTGAAAAAAGAATAGATTATATAACTCCCCAAAACATTGAATGGGAAAAGTTTATAAAAAATTATTATGATAATAAAATAAATACGATTGAATTTATAAGTTATAATCATGAATTTATAAAAGAAGAATATTTAGAAGAAACCATAAAAAAATTACCTCAAGAATATATTATAAAAAGAATTGATAGAAGTCTTGCAGAAAGATTAAAAAAAGAAATAGGTAATGAGTATTTTTTTGAAAATTATATATCAATTGAAGATTTTTTAGAAAAAGGAATAGGTTATTGTATACTGCATAACGAGGAAATTGTTAGTGCAGCTCTTTCAATGGCAAGTGCTAAAAAAGCAATCGATATTGAAATTGAAACTGTTGAAAAATATAGAAACAAAAAACTTGGAAAAATTATTGGAGCTAAATTGATTAAATATTGTTTAGAAGAGGACATTATACCATATTGGTTAGCAGCAAATGAAATATCAAATAAACTTGCATTAAGTTTAGGGTATATTGAAAAAGAAAGATATAAAACATTTGAAATACTTTAAAATAATGAAAAATGAAACTCTTTGACACTAAAAAAATGGAAGCAAAAAATTAAAAAATTTTATGGTGAAATTAATGAATAAATATAATTTTGATACAAAAAATTTGGAAAATTTTAAGAAAAAAATAAGTAGAGATAAAATACTAAGCTGTATTATATATCAAGAAAACGATTTGATTTTAGAATATTATAAAAATATTAAAACATCTTTATCTCTTCAAACTATTAATTCATGTACAAAAAGTGTAATTTCTGCACTTATAGGTATAGCGATAGAAAAGAGATTTATAGAAAATATTCATATACCTATTTCAGAATACTTTGAAGATATTTTTAAAGATGAAATTGATTTAAGAAAAAAAGAAATCACAATAGAACATTTGCTAACTATGACACCAGGGTTTGATTGGCCTGAATTTGGTGAATGGAATTGTTTTGCTCCCATGGTTTATAGTAAAGATATTATAAAATATATAATCAAAAGACCTCTTTTAACTACTCCAGGAGAAAAAATGAATTATAATTCAGGATGTTCGCATTTATTATCTGCGATTATTCAAAAAACCTCAGGTAAAACCACGCATGACTTTGCAAAAAAATATTTATTTGAACCTTTAGGAATAAATGAAACATTTTGGTACGAAAAACAAGGAGTAAATCTTGGCTCTGATGGACTAAGAATATTTTCAAAAGATTTAATAAAGATTGGAAATGTTTATATAAATAATGGCGAAAATATATTATCTGAAAAATGGATTCAAGAATCAACAAAATCAAGATATTTAACTTATGAAAATATAGGATATTATGGATATCATTGGTGGAGTAACAAAATAAAAAAAGAAAATAAAGAAATAAAATATTATTTCGCATTAGGATATGGTGGACAGTTCTTATTTATAATTCCAGAAATTAAAATGACAGTGGTATTCACAAGCAGAATGTATAATAATTCTTTAAAACCAAAAGAGTACTTTGAGAATTATCTGCTTTAATATTTGAATGAAGGGGGAAAAAATTGAAATCAGTAACTATAAAAAAAAGCTTAAATCCATGTAATATAATAGCAAGTATTCCTCATGGTTCAACAAAAATAACGAATGAAATGAAAACTAATCTTAAAAAAGAAGCTCTTTTAACTAATAATGATTGGTTTTTGAATGAACTTTATGATTTTTTAATTAATTTAGAAATAACTACTATATCAGCTAATTATAGCAGATATGTAATAGATGTAAATAGAGATTTAAACAAAAAAATGAATAAAGGAACTTATACGGAATCTTTGATTTATCTGAAAAATACTTTCGATAAAGATATATATCATATTTCTCCATCAATAAAAGAAATAGAAAAAAGAATAAACGAAATATATATGCCATATCATAAAACATTAAATATGGAAATAAAAAGAAATTTAGAAGAAAATGAAAAAGTTTATTTATTTGATTTACACAGTTTTTATATACATTCTTCCGCAGATGTAGTGCTTGGAACTAAAAATTGTACAAATTGTTCAAAAGAATTATTAAATATAGTTTATGAAGCATTTACTGCTGAAGGGTTTGAAGTAAAAGTTGACGAAAAAGGGTTAAAAGGTGGACATATAGTTTCTTATTATAGCGAAATAAAAAATGTAGAAGCTTTACAGATTGAAATAAGATATACTAAATATATTGAAAATCGTTATTTTTCTGAAGAAGAAATAAAATTAAAAGATGAAAAATTATTTTTTGAAACAAAAAAAAGATTAGAAGAAGTATTTAAAAAAATAAAAAATAGTTTAGATTTAATATAAAAATAGAGTATCATTTTTTGAAATAAAAAAGAAGAAATAAAATATATTTCTTATATATAAGTAAACTTAAAACTTACAGGGACTATTGCGATCGGATGCAAAATATTTGGCTTTAGATTAAAGTAAATTTTTAAGGGGGTTAAGAAAATGGAAAATTATAAATGGTATTCAAAAATAAAAAAACATTTATCAGAAATTACTAACAAAGCAGCATATGAATATTGGCCTTTTCATAATAATCAATACGTACCTTTTTTTAATTACAGGTTAGAGCATATACTTCAAGTAGAAAGAGATGCTTTAAAAATTTTAGAAAATGTTAAAGCTGATAAAGAAATTGTAATAGCCTCAGTTTGGATTCATGATATATTTCAACCTGTATATAACGGCGGAAAAGATCACGGAGAAAAAGCAGGAAATTGGGCAACAGAAAATATAGAAAAATTTGGATTTCCCAAAAACAAAATTGAAGATTTATGTTATAGCGTTTTCGTACACTCTTCAAAACCAAACGAAATTCCTGAAAATAAAGTGGAAGCAAGAATATTGTGGGATGCCGATAAATTGAATAAAATAGGTGCAGTCTCTCTATTTTTTGAAATTATGTCTCAGTTTGCGAGTGATAATATACAAAAAAATTTTTTAAGTAATAAGAATTTTGAAATGCAAAATATAGTTAATAAAATAGCAAAAGATATTTTTTCTGATATGATAAAACCAGAGAAAGAAATAAACATATTTTATTTTGAATATTCGAATAAAAAAGCTAATGAGCGGTTTAAAATTCAAAATAAATTTCTTAAAGCATTTTGTGAGGAGGCAATGTAAGAAAAATGAAAAAAATTATATTAACTTCAGCAGGTTTTGAAAATAAAAAAATAGCATTTAAATTTCTTGAATTAATTAATTTGCCTGCAGAAAAAATAAAAGTACTATTTATAACCTCAGCAGCAGTAACAAATGAACAAAAAGCTATAATTCCTTTATGTCATAAAGAGCTTATAGATATCGGTTTGAAAAATTTCAATATAAAATATTACGATTTTGAAGAATTAATTAATTATGAAAATTATGATGCAATTTATGTTTGTGGCGGGAGTACACAATCGTTATTAAAAAAAATGAAAGAAAATGCCTTTGAACATTTATTAGAAAAATTCTTAAACAAAGGCGGAATTTATTTGGGAGTAAGTGCTGGAAGCATTGCATTAGCAAAAAATTTCCCAGAAGGATTAGGAATGTTAAATTGTATTTTAAAAGTGCATAGCAAAGAAAATGAAAAAACAGAAATTACACAACCTTTAAACCAAGAAATAAAGATTAATGATAATCAAGCTATTGTAATCGAAGAAAATAAAATCTATTTCTTTGAATGAGTATTAATAAAAATGTTGAAAGGAGAAAACAAATGGAATTATCAGAAATTCAGAAAATTGTAAATGATTTTAATAAAGAAAAAAATATAAACAATACTCTTGAAATAAGAATAATTGATTTGATTTCCGAAATGGGAGAACTATCGAAAGAGTTATTAAAAAGTACAAATTATGGTATAACTGATTTTAAAACCTCTGAAGAGTGGCGGGGTGAAATAGCAGATATTTTATATTCGATTATATGTATTGCTAACGAAACGGGAATAGATTTAGAAAAAAGTTTTAAAGATGTATTAGTAAAATATGATAAAAGATTTAAAGATAAAGGACATATAGGATCTGAAAATTAAATTATAGGAGAAAAAATGAATAATAAAATTATAAGCAGAAACAAAGTTATATTGTTAAATATTTTTATGATAGCATTTGCAACATTTACAGCAATATTTTTTCACGCAATTTTTCCAGGCGGCGAAGAGTTAGATTCGGTAAATTTTGATGGGTTGATAGCACGAAATATAGGATTTCAATTGACAGCTATACTTTATTTTGTTTTATTATTTCTTCATTGTGTGTTTGTAATGCAATATTTTGGTAAAAAAGCTGATATGAGTAAAATTCAAATAGGCTTAAGATTTGGAATAGTATTTGCATTAATTTATTTTTTTGGAATGCAAGAAGTAGTAGTTGAAGCATCTCCCTTTGAAAAATGGGGAATAGACTTTGTTATTTTTCAATTTTTTATGGGATTGGGAGACGCATTACCCGTTTTAATAATATGTTCTGTAATTTCAATTTATTCTTTTCAAAATAAAAAAAATAATTTTGAAAATAAAAATATGAAAAAAAATGAAAAGATAAAAATGATATCCTTAATTACAATTATTTTTACCATTCTTCGAGGAATAGGATATGAAACCGGATTAATTGTAAGCAACGTTGAAACTTATCGTATTCAAAGTTATTTATGGACAATTATATTTGGAGTTGTAATAGGATTATCATATGTATTATTATATCCTGTTTTTTTAAATGAACAAAAAAGAATATACAGAATATTCAAAATTTTAGTGCTAACAATAGGAACTAATTGGTTAATTTTCAACAGTTTTATGGGGATGATATTTAAAAATACTTTACCTCAAATGATTTTAAGAGTAGGAACTGATATAGTAGGAATCTTTTTAATAGTATTATTAAACGAATTATTTACTAAAAAGAGAAAAAATTAATGTAAGAAATTGTAAAATTATTGGAGGATTAAAAATGAAAAATTTAATAATTAGAAAAGAAGAAAAAAAAGATTGGCGTGAAGTAGAAGTATTAACTCGAAAAGCTTTTTGGCGAGAAGAAAGAATAGAAAAAATAGGAGTTGGAGCAACTGAACATTATATGGTTCATAAAATGAGAGAAAATGAAGGAATTGAAGAATTGACTTTTGTTGCAGAAATAGAAAACGAAATTGTAGGTCACATTATATATACTAAAAATTCATATATTTTACAACCCGATGGTTTAAAAAAAGAAGTATTAAACTTTGGGCCATTAAGTGTATTACCAAAATATCAGAAACAAGGAATAGGAAGTGCATTAATGGCACATTCCATAAAAAAAGCTAAAGAACTGGGATATGGTGCGATTTTTTTCTTTGGTCATCCAACTTATTATCCGAAATTTGGTTTTAAAGAAGCCAAAGAATATGGAATTACCACATCAAGTGGAGAAAATTTCCCGGCATTTATGGCTATGGAATTACAGGAAGGATACTTAAAAGGAGTGTCGGGAAAATTTATTGAAGCACCCATTTATGAAGAAAAAATCACAAAAAAACCCGCAAAAGAATATGATGAACAATTTTTCAAAGAAAATAAAAGAGTTCAATCAATTGTACATATTGCAATAGTGGTAAATGATTATGATGAAGCTATTGAATTTTATACCAAAAAACTTCATTTTAAACTAATAGAAGATACTTATCAACCCGAACAAGATAAAAGGTGGGTTGTGATTTCTCCGCCAGGTTCAACAGGGACAACAATCTTGCTTGCAAGAGCTTCCAACAACGAGCAGCTTAAATTTGTTGGGAATCAATCGGGTGGAAGAATTTTTCTATTTCTTGGAACAAACAATTTTTGGAGAGATTATGAAGAAATGATATCTAAAGGAATAGAATTTGTAAGAGCACCAAAAGATCAATCATATGGAATAGTAGCAGTTTTTAAAGATTTGTATGGGAATTTATGGGATTTGGTTCAATTTAAAGAAAACCATCCAATGTTTCAACGTATTAATTAAAATATAAAATTACTTTGTAGTAAGCTTATTTTTATTTAGCTTAAAAACTATACAAAAAAAGGGGTGATTAATATGAAAATCTTAATAAAAGATATAAATATTAATTATGAAATTGAAGGAAATGGAAAACCTATTATTTTGATACACGGATATTATCCAGATCACAGACTTATGAAAGGTTGTATGGAACATATATTTGAAGAATACAAAAACTTTAAAAGAATATATATAGACCTTCCGGGAATGGGGTTATCACAAAGTTCAGAAAAAATTAAAAATTCTGATGATATGCTTGATATTGTAATAGAATTTATTAAAAAAGTGATTCCAGACGAAAAATTTTTAATTGCAGGAGAATCTTATGGAGGATATTTAACACTTGGAGTAATTAATAAAATGTCAGAAAAAGTTGACGGAGCTTTGTTAATATGTCCTGTGATAATTGCAAACCCTAAAAAAAGAACATTACCAAAACACATTGTGTTAGAAAAAGAAGAATCTTTAATAATTCCAAAAGACGAATTTGGTAAAAGTTTTGAAGAATTTTCAGTAATTCAAAATGAAGAAATCTTTAAAAGATATTTAAATGAGGTATGCGAAGGAGTTAAGTTGGCTGACATTAAATTTCTTGAAAGAATCTTTAATACTGGCTATGAATTTTCATCTAATTCTTTTGATGAAATGTCATCATTTGATAAACCTTCTCTTTTTATTATGGGAAGACAAGACTCTGTAGTAGGGTATAAAGATGCTTGGGATATTTTAGATAAGTTTCCAAGAACTACATTTGCAGTAGTAGATAAAGCGGGACACAATCTTCAAATTGAGCAAAAAGAAATTTTTGATTCGCTCGTGAAAGAGTGGTTAAATAGAGTAGAAAAATATTAAAAAATATTAAAGAGGAAGTGATATATTGAATTTACATAAATTAGGGTGGAACGAATTTTTTCAATCAGGATTTGAAGACTTTAAAAATATTGAATTATTTCCTGCAAGAGTAATTTCTCAACAAAAGAGTGAATATGTTGTTAGTTATGAAAATGGAGAAATTTCAGCAAAAATAGCGGGAAAATTTTATTATAAAAATAAAATGAGAAAAAATTATCCTGTAGTGGGAGATTGGGTAGTAATAAATTTAATAGATAATGGTGAAAGAGCGATTATAAAAGATGTAATAGAAAGAAAAAACTATTTTTCAAGAAAAGCACCTATTTCTGGCGGAAGAAAAATAAAAAATGATATGATTGAAGGAGGAATTACTGAAGAACAAGTTATAGCAGCAAATATAGATACCATTTTTATTATATGTGGTTTAGATAATAATTTCAACATTAGAAGAATAGAAAGATATTTGACATTAGTTTATAACAGCGGGATATCCCCGGTAATTATTTTGAATAAATCAGATATATGTGAAGAAATAGAAGAATATATTCAAAAGGTTAAAAAAATTTCTTTTGATATACCGGTATATCATATAAGTGTAATTAAAAATCAAGGATTAGAAAATTTAGAAAAATATTTAGGTTTTGGAAAAACGGTAGCCTTTATAGGTTCTTCAGGGGTTGGAAAATCTACTCTTACAAATTATTTATTAAATGAAAATCGACAAAAAATAAAAAGTGTTAATGAATCTCATGGAAAAGGAAGGCATACAACAACTCATCGAGAGATGATAATTTTACCTTCAGGAGCGATGGTTATAGATAATCCTGGAATGAGAGAGATTCAATTATGGGGTGGAATAGAAGAGGTTGAAAAAAACTTTGAAGATATCATAGAAATTTCTAAAAGATGCAAGTTTAGAAATTGTCAACATACGACTGAACCTGGATGTGCAGTTAAAGAGGCTTTAGAAAATGGAACGATAGATAAAGAGAGATATAATAATTTTTTAAGGCAGTTTAAAGAGATGGAGCGATTAGAAGAAAAGAAGAAAATTTTTGACAAAAAATTAACTTCAAAAGAAAAACTAAGATTGAAAATGAAAAATAATAAATAAAAGATGGAATTAATAGGAATGCATTTTTATGCATTCCTATTATTTTTAATTATAAACATCAATATAACAATAAAAAGATTTAGAACAATCTTCGATATTCAATCCCCTAAATAGAAATGCACAGCATTTAAATGTAGTGTAACAGCCACGCCGAACTCTGCACGGCGTTACAGCACACAAGACAACATAAATATTTTTATAGATAGTAGGTTAGGAAATGCATTAAAACTAAATGCATATAATAATGAAGTAGTAAATATTGGATAAAATAAACGCGAGCAAGATCAAATTTTCTAAAAAACAAATTTCGCTCTGAGAAAAAATGCTAAAAATAGCAAACTCGCTACGCTCAAACATGCTATTTTCTTACGCATTTTATCATCCGCTCAATAGTTTTTTGACGAAAATTCTCAATTGCTCGCTACTTTATTTCATCCATATTTACCCTCAAAACATTATTAAAAAAGACTTTGAATTAATTCCCCTCTTGAGGGGTGGCAGTCGAAGACTGACGGGGTGGACAGCATTTAAATGTAGTGTAACAGCCACGCCGAACTTTGCACGGCGTTACAGCACCCAAGACAACATAAATATTTTTATAGATAGTAGGTTAGGAAGTCCATTAAACCCAAACGCTTCTAATAATGAAAAAGTAAACATTGGATAAAATAAACGCGAACAAGATCAAATTTTCTAAAAAACAAATTTCGCTCTGAGAAAAAACGCTAAAAATAGCAAACTCGCTACGCTCAAACATGCTATTTTCTTACGCATTTTATCATCCGCTCAATAGACTGAATATTACATTTAAAATGTTATTTAATTTCAGGAAATAAATTAATCTTTTTATCTTCACTATGGGTATGTTTTTATTATGAAATCCCACCAGAAAGAGGCGAAAAAAATCATTTTTTTCAAACTCTAGTTTTTCAATAGAAAATCAAAAATATTTTTATTCAGGAATAGATACTTTAATTTTTGTAAACAGCGAAATAATCAACAATCATTTTAGCGATAGCCCTTTCCTGCAATTATGTTATATTACTGATGAAAATAATAAATTCTATATTGTATTTTTACTGTAATTTGATAGTATTAAATAACCAAATCTTGAACTTTATCATCAAACAAAACTTTAGGTTTTACAAAAACAGCTATACCAAAAGATAATGCACCTAATCTTCCAATAAACATTAATAACATAATTATTAACTTGCCCAATTCACTTAATGATTCCGTTATTCCTCTGCTTAAACCAACAGTGCCTATTGCAGAAGCTGCTTCAAAGAAAATATCTTCAAACCCATTTTTTTCAGTTAATGATAATAAATAAATCCCTATAAATAAAACAATTAGATACAAACTAAAAGTAGATAATGCTGTTTTAACTCTAGCTTCAGGTATTTTTATTCCTTTATAGGTAACTTCATTTTTTTCAAAAATGGAACTTTTTATTTGTGCAAAGACAGCACTCATTGTAGTTGTTTTAATTCCACCACCAGTACCTGAAGGAGAAGCCCCGATTATCATTCCCATAGTTATCAAAATAGTTGTTGATTTTGAAACCGAACCAATATTTATGGTATTAAAACCAACGGTTGTTATAGAAGTAACTGTTTGAAAAAATGAATTAAGAAGTCTTTCCCAATTGGGTAATCCTTTTAAAGAAGGTTCTGTAATAAATATAAACATAGTTCCAACGAATAACATTGTAAAAGATAATTTTATTATTATTTGACTTGTCAACGTAATAGACTTTATTTTTCCTTTAACAGTTCTCCAAAAATCGACAAATACAATGAATCCGATTGCACCAGAAAATGAAAGTATGCTAATAACAAAATTCAACCAAAAATCATTAGAAAAATTTTCAAAACTATTAGAGAATAAGCTGAATCCAGCAGTGCAAAAGGCTGATACGCTATGGAATATAGCTAACCATAAAGCGTTATCTAATTTGTGTTGAGAAAAAATAAAATATAAGGTTATAGCCCCTAATAACTCTACAATAAAAGTAAAAATCACTACAGAATAAATAAACTTATTGATTTTAAAATTTTCGGGTAATGAAAACACTGTTTTTGCTACATTTTCAACAGTGGAAGGTAATGTTTTTTTTCTTGTAAGTATAACAAACGAACTAAAAGTCATATAACCTATAGCCCCCATTTGAATCAAACCTAAAATGATTAATTGACCAAAAAAATTATATGAATTTCCAACATCAACAGTTACCAGCCCAGTGGTTGAAATAGCAGAAGTTGCTATAAACAAATTATCCAAAGGATTAATGGAAATATTTCTTGTAAAAGGAAAAGATAATAGAATCCAACCTACAATAATATAAAATATATAACCAAAAAAAACAAGTTTTACAGGATTAGAATTTTTAATAAAATTTTTAATTGTGCTCATAATAACTCCTCCTAATTTATTATTAAATTATTAAACCATATAATTTTACCAAAAAAATAGTAATTAATTAAATAAATTTGCTAATAATAAAAACAAGTAATTTATCGAAAAATAAAGCAAAATTAAAATTAAACAATGTAATTAAATATAATCAATCGAATATCATGCTGAACTTAGAAGATATTCTAATTGTTATTTTTTAAATAGATTATTATAATTGAATCAAAGGAGGAATTAATATGATTAATAATCTAAAATTTAAGTTTCAGTTGTTAAATTTATTAACTATTTTCGTGATTATAATAATTGGAATTTATTCAGTATTTTCTTTTTCTGCAATTGAAAATAAGATTGAAGGTCTTATTACAAATAACTATAAAAGTTTAGAAGTCCTTTTTAAGATGAATGAATCTTTACAGATCCAAGAAAAAAATATTTACAAATATATTCTTTTAGAAAACACGACATATTTAGATAAATATCATAGAGAAAGCAAAGAATTTAATAATTATTTTAATTTTCAAAAAAGAAATATTACCGAAGAGGGAGAAAAAGAATTGGTTGATGCGATTGAAGAAAAATATACTAGTTTTGAAATAAAAATTTTCTTATTAAAGGATACAGGGCAAAGAAAAAAAGAAGAATTAATAGAGTTTTATAATACAGAAATAAAAAATTTAAAAGAAAATATTCATCAAGATATAGACAAATTAATTTTGATAAATGAAAAAGCTATGTTTGAATACAAAACAATAGTTGAAAGGTCAATCAGGAAATCGAAAAATCAAATTGTTGTAATATACATAATAATTTTTTTATCAGCTATTTTTGTTCTTAATTATATGTTAAAAAAATTTTTAAAACCAATAGATATTTTAGTAGATTCAATGAAATCAATGAAGGAAAATGAATTTAGCCTTAGAGCACCTATAGTATCTAATGATGAAATAGGTAAATTAACCAAAGAATTTAACCTTATGGCAGAAAGAATAGAAAAATACGAAAAAAGCACAAAAAATTTACTTATTAGCGAAAAGAATAAATCTTATACTATAGTAAATACTATACCAGATCCAATTATTATTGTTGATAAAAACATGAAATTAAAAATCATAAATTCTTCAGCAAAAGAAAATTTTAATATAAATGAATCAAATGATTATAACAAACCGATATATGATTTAATTGATAATATGAATGTGTATTCCTTTATTTCAAAATATATAAAGGATAATACTGCTGATAACACAAAAGTATTTAAATTTTTTATTAATAACGAAGACATGTTTTTTAATGTTAGACTAGGAGAGGTTTTGGATATAGATAATCGATTATATGGTTTTGTTTTAATTTTTCAAAATATTACTTCCTATAAAAAACTAGAATTAATGAAATATAATCTAATATCAACTATATCTCATGAGTTTAAAACGCCTCTCACTTCAATAATTATGGGAGTGAATTTGTTAAAAGAAGAAAAGCTGGGGGAGTTAACAAATAAACAAAAAAATATTATAGTTACTATTGAAGAAGAAAGTAGAAAAATAGAAAATATGATAGATGAACTTATGCAAGTGAAAAATATCAAGTCAGCAGATGAAATATTTGATTTTAAAGTAACCTCGATTAACATTATCATAAATTATTGTATAAGTAATTTTATAAAAATAGCTAAAGAAGAAAAAAAGATTTTATATTTTAAAGATATAGATAAAAATTTTCCAAGTATTCTTGCAGATCCAGAAAAACTAAAAATTGTTATAAATAATTTAATTTCAAACTCTTTAAAATATACAAATGAAGGAGATGAAATTATAATAAATACTTATGTGAAAGATGAAAAATTATATGTAAAAATTTCTGATACAGGTTTAGGAGTAAATAGTTCAGAGGTTGAAAATATTTTTGATAAATTTTATTCTATAAAGCTGAATGATAAAAAAGGAACAGGGCTAGGATTAGCTTTATGTAAAGAAATAATCGAAGAACACGGAGGAGAAATATGGGCTGAAAGTTCTCAAAATAAAGGGTTTACAGTTATTTTCTATTTAAACATATAATTGAAAGGAGGAAATAAAATGAGAAAGGTTCTAATATGTGACGATAATAAAAGCATCAGAAGTATGCTTTCAACTTGTTTAGAATTAATGGATTATGAAGTTTTAACAGCTGAAGATGCCTATATAGCCTTAGAAATATTTAAAAAACATAAGATTGAAATAGCATTTATCGACATTAAAATGCCTAAAATGTCAGGTACCCAATTGTTAAAAAAAATTAGAAAAGAAAAATACAAAACCACTGTTATTATAATGACTGCTTTTGCTACTGTAAAAAACGCTGTAGAATGTACAAAAATGGGTGCAGTAGGATATATAAGAAAACCTTTTACTCCAGAAAGAATTAAAAAAATTCTTAAAGAAATAGATAAAGAAGTATTAAAAGTTGAGGAAAAAAATAACATAACAAAAAATTCAATTCATAATACAGAAAAATATTTAAATAATAATGAAATGGAAAAAGCAGTAAAGGAAATTAAGTATGTATTATCGGAAGAATTTGATAATTCAGAAATATATAAAATGATTTCAAAATATTATCTAAAAAAAGGTGAAGAAGAAAAAAGTAATCTCTTCAATAGGGTTTCTTGTGAGTTAAAAAAAATAAATGATAAAGATTTGGAATAATATTAAAATTAAGCTATTATACTGAACAAAGATAATGCCCAAAAAATTAATAAATATAGATATTATATAAATACAAGGAAATGTAAAAACAACTAACATCAACAATATCACTAATAATAACAATTCAGAAGAATTAATCAAAGTTTTTTTTGAAAAACTCGAAAAATCTAAAGTGAGTGCGGAAGAAAAGGAAGAAGTTAAATATCATGTTGAAGAAATAGATAAAGCGATTAAAGAAAAAAAGCCTAAAAATCTAATAAAAAAAATATTTAAAAATTTAGAAGAGGCTACAAAAGGAATTGTAGCTATTCAAGGATTAGGTGAAGCCACTAAAAATATTATAGATTTTTTTAAAGATTTTATTTGATTTTACAAAGGTGAAAAAACTATAATTATTACCTCTGAAAGAGAGGAAGGATTGATTTTATGAATTACAAAGTGATTGATTATAAAAAGCGTATTTACGCTGTGATGAATTACATAAGTCAAAATATAGAAAAAAACTTATCGTTAGAAGATATAGCAGAATTTGCAGGGTTTTCGATGTTTCATTTTCATAGGATTTTTAAAGCTGTTGTTGGCGAAACGGTTGCTGAGTTTACAAGGCGTTTGAGACTTGAACTTGCTGCAAACAGGCTTATATCAAAACAATTTGATGATATTACCACTATAGCAATAGAAAGCGGTTTTTCAAGCTCGCAAAATTTTGCTAAAGTTTTTCGCAAATATTTTAATGTAACACCTACTGAATATAGAAATAGCAAGATTGGAAACAAAGAGAGCAAAAAAGAAAACGATTTTTCTTTCCGTGAGATGTATAATTCAAATGATGAACACAAAAAAATTATAAAAAAAGTGATGAAAGCAGAAGTGAAAGAAATACCTTCATATAAAGTGGCTTATGTTAGAAAAATAGGGAGTTATAACAAAGAAACGTGTCAACCGGCATTTCGTCAGATTACACAATGGGCAGAGCCTAGAAATTTTTTAGATGCTGAAAAGGTTATTGCGATATATTGGGATAATCCGGAGGTTACATCTTCTGAAAAATGTAGATTTGATGCTTGTGTTATAATACCGGATAATTTTTTGCCTGAAAGAGATATATTTACTCAAAATCTTTATGGTGGTTTTTATGCGGTTTGTAATTTTGAAATCAAACCTGAGTTTATTCAAAGTGCATGGGAAGAATCGTACAAATGGGTTTGTGAAAGTGGTTTTGAATGTAATGACACGCCATGTTACGAGGTGTATCATAACCATATTTCTTTACACCCTGAAGGAAAATGGGTTTTGGATATATGTATCCCATTGAATCTTTAATTTAAACATTTTATATGAAAAGAATTTTATTGGTATTTTTCTGTTTCGTTATTTAATGGAGGCGAAAAATCGTGGAAAAAATAAGTGCAGGAGCATTTTTACCTTTGCCGGTAGCGCCAATAGCTATTGTAGGTGCAAATGTAAAAGGTAAAGCTAATTATATGACTGTTGGTTTTATTAGTGGAGTGAATTTTGCACCACCAATACTTTGTGTTAGTATAAATAAAAATCATCATACTCCTTTAGGTATTATTGAAAATGAAACTTTTAGTGTTAATATTCCTTCTGTAGATTATGTGAAAGAAACAGATTATTGCGGGTTGGTAAGTGGAAAAATAGTAGATAAATCTAATATTTTTAAAACTTTTTATGGAGAATTAAAAACAGCTCCTATGATAGAAGAGTTTCCTATAACTTGTGAATGTGTTTATACTGGTCAGAAAGTTGAATTTGAAATGGATGTGCTTTATTTCGGAGAAGTAAAACAAGTGTATTTAAACAAAGATATTGCAGATGAAAATAAGAAAATAGATATTTCAAAGATTAATCCGCTAACTATAACTATAGATAGTTTGTATAGAAGTGTTGGTGAAAATGTAGGAACTGCATATAATATAGGTAAAAAGTATACAGTTGAAAAATAACAGATGCTGAAAATAGCATCTGTTTCTTTTTAAATTGCTAAAAATTCAAAAATTTTTAAGTTGACATATATATACTCAATGTGGTATACTAAGATTATAAAAATTGGAAGGGGGGAATTTTTTGAATAACAAAGTATTTTTAAAAATGGCTGAAAGACAATTTTTCCTACCTTTTTCTATGTTAGAAAAGGTTATTGAAAAATGTCCTGAAAATTTATGGAATGAGAAAAAGAGTGGCTATATATTTTGGCAGCAGATTTTACATGCGTTAACAGGAATTGGTTTTTGGTTTAGGCTTACAAACGAAAAGTTTATAGAGCCTTTTTATGAAAAGAAAGTTTATCCGGAATTGGAAAAAGATGCGGAAACGAATTTATTGAAAGAAGAAATTGTGGATTATAAAAATGAAGTCAAAAGATTGTGTGAAGAGTTTTTTTGTGGTAAAGATGATGCGTGGCTTAATGAAGATTCTATTTTGTTTAGTAAAATTAAAAATATAGATGTAGTGATGATGCAGATAAGGCATGTTCAATATCATGTTGGTTATTGCAATAGTATTTTTAAAGAAAATGGAGTAGAGCCTGTAGAGTGGATAGATTATTTTGGAGAGGGTGAATAAAATGGATAATAAAAATATAATAGTTTCGTTATATGAAGAAATGGATAATCAAAATTGGGATAATTTAAGAAATTATTTTGATAAAGATGCTGTTATAAATTGGAATAATACAAACGAAAGTTTTAATGTAGAAGAATTTATATTGGCAAATTTAGAATATCCGGGAAATTGGACGTTTAAAATTGAAAGGCTTGAGAGTAAAGATAATTTAGTTATTTCAGTAGTTAGAGTAAGTTTAAAAGGAGAAGGTGTTTCTTCTTATGGAACTTCTTTTTTTGAATTTAAAGAAAATAAAATAGTTTTGTTGAATGAATATTGGGGTGATAATGGGAATCCGCCTCAATGGAGAATGGATAAAAAAATTGGTCGACCAATTAATGTTTAATCTGATAAATCGTCTATATAATAGACGATTTATTTTTTTGGAAAAAATTTTGATTTAACGTGAAAATTTCGCTCAAATATGATATAATATATTTGATATTAAATATATTTAGTTATTTTTATGCGATTATTTCGTATAAAATTAAATACGAGGGGTGATTAAAAATGTTGATTGATTTTACTTTGGAAAATTTTAAATCTTTTTATAAACCGCAAAGGTTAAATATGGTTCCAGGAAAGTATAGAAACAAACCTAATCATGTTGTTAGAAGAAAAAATGTAAATGTTTTAAAATTATCTACGATATATGGTGCTAATGCTTCAGGAAAATCTAACTTAGTTGAAGCTATTGCTTTTCTTAAACATATAATTATAAAAGGGAAAATAGAATTTAAATTTAAAGATTTATGTTTTAAATTAAATGAAGAATCTAAAAATAAACCGACAAATTTTGAATGTAAAATTTTAATTGAAGAGAAAATATACGCTTTTGGTTTATCGGTGAATTTGAATAACAATAGAGTGGAAAGAGAGTATTTGTATGAAATAAGAGTAGCTTCAGAAAAATTAATTTATGATTTTGATTATAAAAATGACAACATGATTTTAATGGAAAATGATATAAATAAAGAAAATAAAGAAAGAATAAATATATACATGAAAGATATTAAAAATCAAAAAAATGAATTATTTTTATCGCATATAAGCAAACTGAATTTTGATAATAAAGATTATTTTATTAATTCTATAAGAAGTATATTTACATGGTTTTTTTTATCTTTAAAAATAATTACTCCAAATACGCACAGTAATTTCATGGATGTTTTTGATGAAAAATCTTTAGATGAAGAAGTGAATATACTTGATTTATTAAAAGATTTAGATACGGGAATAACTGATTATAGCAAAGAAACTATTGAGAGAAAAAGATTTGAAAAAATTCTTTCAGAAGATTTTGGAACATATGAAATGGAAGTGATTGAAGAAATAAATAAAAAAATTGATTCTTTGGAAGAAAAAGAAGGAATTATTTTGTCTACGTCAAGAAATTATTTTAGAATAAAAAAGCTTAAAGGAAAAGATGATGTAGAAATAGATTCTTTGAAATTTAGACATTGTGATAAAAATTGTGCCGAATTTTCTTATAACGAAGAATCAGATGGAACAAAAAGATTGATTGAATTGGCAAATATTTTGATTATATCTAATAAAAAAAATAGAAATGTTTTTATAGTGGATGAATTAAATAGATCTTTACATCCAAATATGACAGTAGAATTTGTTAAGAAGTTTATTGATATAAATAAAGAGAAAGAAGGGAATCAATTAATTATTACTACACATGAAGCGGCTTTAATGGATTTAAACATTTTAAGACAAGATGAAATATGGTTTGTTGATAGAGATTCAGAAGGATATAGTAATTTAATACCTTTAAGTAAATATAATATAAGAAACGATAAAGTTTTAAACAAAGATTATTTAGTAGGAAGATATAATGGTATTCCTCACATAATAAAAATTTATGAGAAGGATATGGAATAATATGCCGAAAAATAAAAGGAATTTATTTTCTGATTTCGATGACTCATTAAAAGAAAGAGTAACTAAAAAAATAATTTGGAAAAAAATAATATTTATTGCTTATGAAGGTGTAGAAACAGAGCCAAAGTATTTTAAGCATATTGCAAAATATATTAAAGATAATTCAGAATTTAATATTAATTTATTTCCTATAGATAGAGAAAAAAGTGATGGCAAAAGTCATCCAAAACATGTTAAAGCGGTTTTGGAAGAATATTTTGAAAGAAAAATTAAAAATAATTTTAGTAAAAACGATGAATATTGGATAGTAATTGACAAAGATAGGCATTTTAGAAATGAGAAAGCGTATAAAGAATTTTTGAATGATTTATATATAAACAAGGGTAAAAAAAATGAATTAGAAATAAAAGCGGCTGTTAGTAATCCATCATTTGAAATATGGTTAATATTACATTATAAGAATTTGGAAGAACTAGAATTAGATAAGATTAAAGAAAATAAAAAAGTGAACAGTAAGAAAACGTATATAAAAGATTATTTGAAAAAAATATTAATTCATCAAATTTCTTGGGATAAAAATGATTATAATACTTGTTTAAAATTAATTCAAAAGGCTATAAAAAATGCAGAAAATCCGATTTTAGCTCAAAGCAATGAAGAAATGTATAATGAAATTGGCACAACAATAAAAGAGATTATGAAAAAATTGTTTTAATAAGAGACTATTGTATTTCTTATAATAAATGGTTCTTGCAATCCTTAAAAATAGAAATTTTAAAAAACAAAAATTTAATTGTAATATATTTTTATACGGGTTTCATTTTTGCAAGAACCGCAATCATATTTTGTGAAATCTTGTGATGATATAGATTTTATAATTATGCACTCTCTTACTTTGAAGAATTATCTTTTATTAGTTTCTCAATATCTTCGGATTTCATAATATTCACAACATTGTGATCCTTACAATATGTTTTCATAAGACTTTCAATTGCTTTTTGCGAATCTTCTGGTTTGATTAATTTTATTCCGGTTTCTGAAATGAATTTGTCTACCGCTTCTTTTTCAAAATAATATTCATTTTCTTTAGATGTGAATTCGATTCTGCCTTTATCAGCCCAATCTTTTACAGTTTGAACACCTACGCCTAAAATTTCTGAAACCTCATTAATGGTTAACATTTTTTTCACCGCCTTTTTTTATAATTTTTAAAAGTATTATTAGTTCATCTATTTCTTTTTGAGAAAGGGTATCTGAACCTGTAACTTTTAAAATTTTTTCAGCTGTTTCTTCTTCTGTCATTTCATTTGAAATAAATTTATTCAAAATATTTTTTGTGTAATCTTTTCTTATATCTTCTGATTTTTTCAATAATTGATCAATATTTTTTTGAGATAATCCACTTAAATTACTGCTTTCAGAATAATCTTCGTTATCTTTAAATAAGTCTTCTAAAAGTTTGGTGAATCTATCTAATGCTGTTGGATAAGATATTTTAAGTTTAGAAGCAACTTTAGTTAAATTGCCTCTCGAAATTAGATAAAGTCTTAAAAAATCTAATTTTTCTTTATTTAAAGATGCAAATTCGTTTAATTCAAAAGTTCCGTGTAATTCACTTTCGCAATTTTTACAAGTTAGTTTGGAAACATGGAATGTATCTTCGCATACAGGACATATAGATGGCATTTTTTTATTTTTGATAAAAATTCCTCCTTTTTAAAATTATAAATAATATTTTATATATTATAAAATATTATTTATGTTTTGTCAAATTGATTTTTGTTTTTTAGTTTTTAAAATCGTTTTTTCTTTTTAAATTTTGTGGTATGATAAAATAGTGAAAGGTTTAATAAAAAATTAAAAAGCGATTAAAATTATTTTTAAAGTATTTTAAGGGGGAGAAAAAAATGGATAAAGATTTTTACGAAAAAATAATAAAATTTAGTTCATTAGCTTATTCACATAATAAAATAGTGTTAGATGAGTGTAATATTCCAATTGATTATATTTTTCTTGAGGTTAATGAAGCATTTGAAAAGATAACAGGATTAATTTCAAAAGATATAGTGAATAAAAGAGCAACTGAAATCTTTCCAGATATAAATAAGGAAGAGTTTGATTGGATAAATTTTTTTGGTAATGTAGCGGTTAATCAAACAGATGAAATTTTTGAAAAATATTTTTTTTCTTTAAATAAATGGTATAATGGAAAAGTTTTTTCAACAGAAAAAAATTATTTTACAGTAACATTTACTGAAACAACGAACGAACATAAAATATCTGAATATACTAAAGAATTGAATAACTTTAATATTGAAAATATAGATTATAAAAAAATAACGGATAATGCAAAAGAATTATCTGGGGCAGATTATGCTGTGTTGAATATATTCGATGAGAATGGAAAGGATTTTTATACAAAAGCAATATCAGGAGTGGGAAAAGCATACGAAAAAATAATAAAGATTTTAGGGTTTAGTTTAGAAAATAAAAAATGGGAATATGACCCAGTAAGAGAAAGAATGATCAAAGATAAAAAAACGACCATATTTGAAAATTTAAGTGATATTACACATTCAGTAATTTCTAAAAGCGTAATAAAATTATTAGAGAAAACTTTCAATTTAGGTAATGTAGTAATAGTTAAAACAACAAAAGACAATAAAATGGTAGGCGATTTAACTTTAATTTTCAATAAAAATAATAAATTAAAAAATAAAATGTTTGTAGAAACATATGCAGATTTAATTGGAATAATTATTAATAGAATTCAAATTGAATTTGAGAAATCTAAACAAGAACTGAAAATGAAAGAACAATTAATAAAATTTGAAGAATTGAAAAAAATTGCAAAATTTGGATATTGGGAAAGAGATTTAGAAAAAGGCGAAGAATATTGGGATGACAATTATTATGATATTTTTGAATATGAACCACAAGAATTTGAACCTAGTTATGAAAACTTTTTAAATTTAGTTCATGAAGATTACATAGAAAAAGTCAAAAAAAATTCTAATTTAATCAATAACATTCATAAATCATGGAAAGAGATAGATTTAAATAATATAAAAAAAGAAATACAGATAAAAGGTATCACTAAAAAGGGAAAAGAAAAAAATTTAATAAGTTATTATAATTTTTTGCAAGATGAAAAGGGGTTGCCGATAAAACTTTATGGTTTTATGCAGGATATAACAAACATTAAAAAAGCAGAAGAAAGACTAAATACTTTGTTAACCACGTTGCCAGATTTATTATTTATTTTTGATAACAAAGGTAATTACAAGGAAATTTATGCAAAAGATATTTCATTATTAGCTTCACCAGAAGAAAAACTTAAAAATTCTAATATAAAAGATGTGTTATCTAAAAACGATTATGAAAGTTACGTAGATGCTTATAATAACCTTTTAAAAACCAAGCAACCACAAAAATTTGATTACGAGCTAAAAATTAATAACAAAGAAGAATATTATGAGGCAAAATTAAACTTAATTAATGAAAATGAACATATAATTCTTTGTAGAAATATAACTGATAAAAAAGAAAAAGAAAAAGATTTAAGAAAACAATATAAAATTTTTGAATTAATCTCTAACATATCATCAAATTTTGTAAAAATAAATTTAAATCAGATAGACGATTATTTATATAATTCACTTGAAATAGTAATGAATTTTATAAAAGCGGATAAAGTATCAATATCAGAATTCACTGAAGATAAAAAAGAATATAAAATAATTTATGAAAAATCTTTATTAAACGAAGAAAAAAATAACAGAGGTTTTGAAATAAAAAACATATGGTCGATTATAGAGAAGCTAAAAAAAGAAAATCATTATTTTAGCGACTTTGAAAACTTACCTCGTGTTCTTTGTTTTCCTATTTTTAAAAATAGTGAAATTAAAGGTTTTATAACTTATGAATTTTATTCATATATACTTATAAATAACAGAGATATTTATTCATTAGAATTAATATCAGAAGTTATAACAAATGCGTATATAAAAAAAGTAATTCAAGAAGAATTGATTATAGCAAAATTGGAAGCGGAAAAAGCAAATAAATCAAAAAGTTTGTTTATATCTAAAATAACGCACGATTTGAAAACGCCATTAAGTGCTATATTAGGATATTCAGAAATGATTAAAAATGATATTTCAAATAAAAATAATGAAGAATATATAAATCTCATATTACACTCGTCTAATAATATGCTTTATCTTATAAACGATTTATTGGATATATCTAAAATAGAAGCTAATAATTTGACTTTAAAGAAAAATATTTTTAATTTGTCTTATATAATTAAAGAGTTAATAAGTTCGATTAGCATTATATTTAAACAAAAAAACAATAAAATAATTTTAATTATTGATGATAAAATACCAGAAAGTTTATACGGAGATAGTTATAGGCTAAATAGAATTATACAAAACTTATTATCTAATTCAAATAAATTTACAAAAGGTGGAGAGATAAAATTAGAAATTAATCTTGAAAAAGAAACAGAATATAATCATGAAATCAAATTTGTAATTTCAGATACAGGTATAGGAATTAAAAAAGAAAAATTGAATAAACTTTTTGTACCGTATTATCAGGCACATGATTTTGACGGAAAAGGAACAGGTCTCGGATTAGCTTTATGTAAAGAGTTGGTAGATTTAATGGGCGGTGAAATTTTTATTGAAAGTGAAGTTGATAAAGGAACTACAGTAACATTCACAGCAAATTTTAAAAACATATGAGATAATCAGAAAAAGAAATAGAATCAAATGAATAAATTCATTTGATTCTATTTTAAATATGGATTAGAAATTTTTTTTAGTTTTTATAAAGCCCATTTTCTATCTAAAGTGAAAGAAACGGTCAACCACGTTTCATGTTTTAACGAATCAATTTTTTGAGAGATTTCTTTTCTTATTAAATCTTGATCTTGAATTGAATAAATTTTTGAATTATTATCTACAACAAAATCTAATTCAACCCAAAGAGTTTTTCTAATTTTAGAAACTCTTAAAAAAGACTCTTTTAACATATACTTTTTTTCAATTTTAAAAATAATGTTTTCTACATCTGTTGATATGTTTTTTTCTGGAGCCATAAAAAGGACTTCTTTTAAAGAAGATTTAATAAAAGCTATAGGAACTTTAGCAAAAAATAAGCTTAATATAATAACTAATGTAGGATCTACATATGGTACAAGAAAAGTAAATAAATTATATTTTTCCATAAAAAATACAGCTGAAAATGTTATTAAAACACTTAAACTTGCAATAGTATCAAAAGCCCATTGAGAAGTTTCAGCATTTAAAAGTCCAGAATTAATTTTTTTTGACTTTATTTTAAATAGTATATACATAAACAAACATAAAATAGTTGAAAAAGAAGAATAGATTAAAGATATATCTAAATTAACAATTTTTCCTCCATTTAAAATTATTAGTGTAGAAGAAATGATAGATCCTATAATAAAAATTAAAATGAATGAATATTTTAAAATAATTACTAAAGGTTCTACAGCATCTTTACCATAAGGATAATTTTTATGATCTTTTTTTGACATAAAATTTAAAGCTGATAAAGATATAAAAGATAATAAAACACTAATTAATGAATATAAACCATCAAAAATTATAGTTTGGGATTTAGCATAAAATCCTACAATTACACCGGCAAAAGCAAAAATTATTGCTATTATAACAGAGTTTAACAAAAGATTTCTTTCTTTTTTTAATAGTAATGACATAATTTTCCTGCTTAAAAATAATATTTTATAGCAGTTTCCTCCTATACCTTTCTTTTCAAGTAATTTTTAGAGCGTTATTAATAAAACTAACCATAGTTTTTTTTGATGTTTCTAAGTTTGAATCGATACTTTCATACAAATAATATTGTTCTGCCCCATGCTCTAATAGGCCAATAATATATTTGCTTAAATAATTTAAATCGTAATCAGCAGATACATCACCTTTTTCCTTAAAATAAATTAACTTATCATATAACCACTTATAATAAGGGATGTATAGTTCATCCCATTCGTTCAAAGCAGAATAATAAGCAGTGCCTGAATAACAAAACACAATTAAAGATTTGTGTTTTAAAGTCATTTCATAAACCAAGTCTGTTATTTGCTCAATAAAAGATTTTAAAGATGTTTTAGAATCACAGATTATAGAATTCGCTTTGTTTAAAATGTCTTCCACAATAATTTTTGCAATTCCCAAAACAAGCTCACTTTTAGATTTAAAATATAGGTAAAAAGTTCCTTGTGCTACTCCAGCATGTTTAACGATTTGAGAAACTGAAGTTTTTTCAAAACCATTTTTTGTCATCAAATCTAAGGCAGACCATAAAATAACTTCCTTTTTATTAGGTATAATTGAATTTTTCACTATTAATTCTCACTTCCTTTATATATTTAATTGAGCAAATATGACTGACTGTCAGTCATATTATATCATAGTTTTTTATTAAAATCAAAATTGTATTTCAAACTTTAATTACGAAAAAAACTGTAAAATAAAGCAATTTAAGATTTTTTGAAGTTACTTATAATAAATTATGTTTTTTGCTGTATTTTTTAGAGTTAATAAGAATATTTGGAGTTTTATGATAAAATTGATAAAAAGAAATACTTTTATTATTAGTTAAATAGATAATGTTTTTAAAAAGATTATATAAGAAGAGAGAGGTGATAAAATGAAAAAGATTATTGAATTGAGTCATGTTTTAAATGAAAATACTCCTGTTTATCCATCGGATGAAAAAATGAAACTTTATCAGACAAAGTTTTTAGTAAAAGATTATTATAACGATTCAAGGTTAGAAACTGGTATGCATGTTGGAACACATATAGATGCTTCAAGCCATATGCTTGATACTAAAAAATATATTTGTGATTATCCAATTGATAAGTTTATTGGTGAAGGAGTAATTTTCGATGTTAGAGGATTAGAAATTATTGATACTGAACATATAGATTCAGATAAAATAAAAGAAGATGATGTTGTTTTATTGTATACAAATTTTGATAAATATTTTGGTGAAGATAAATATTATGAAAAATATCCTGTAATAACGGAAAAACTTGCAAAATTATTTGTGTCAAAAAAAATAAAAATGTTAGGAATGGATATGCCATCACCAGATTATTTTCCATTTAAAATACATAAAATTCTTATGGAAAAAGAAATTATAATTATGGAAAATTTAACAAATTTAAGCCATATAAAACAAACAGATAAATTTGAAATATATGCATTTCCATTAAATATTAAAGCAGAAGGTTCCTTAGCAAGAGTAATAGCAAAAATTATTTAGAAGAAGGTTTGATTAAATGGATTATATAGAGTATATAAGAGAAAGAGTTGGAAATGATGTTATTAATTTAACTGGAGTAAATGTAATTATTTTAAACGAAAAAAAAGAAATATTATTACAAAAGAGAGCTACTTATCCTTATAAATGGGGATTAATAGGAGGTATTACAGAACTTGGAGAAAGTTTAGAAGAAACAGCAATAAGAGAAACTAAAGAAGAAACCGGACTTGACATAAATAATTTAGAATTACTTGACACGGTTTCTGGTAAAGGGTGTTATATGGAAATGCCTAACGGGCATAAAGCATATTTTATTACTGTAGGATTTTATACGTATGATTATAAAGGGAAATTAAATACAGATAATGAAGAAACAGAAATTTTAAAATTTTTTGGTTATAATACTTTGCCGGATAATATTCCTTTATCACATAGAAGAATGATAGAATTATTTTTAAGGAGGGTGAAATGATATTAAAACAATGGAATGAAAAACTTCAATATTTAAAAAAAATTATTTATAACGCTGAAAAAATTGATGAAATAAAAGAAATAATTTTAGAATTACATGGAAAAATGTTTGTTTCTGAAATGTCTGAAGCAAAATCAAAAACTTTTGAAGATGAGTTATGGGAAAATTTAGACGAAGAAACGATAAGAAATTCTACTAATGAAAAGGGAAGAACGATTGCATATGGTATTTGGCATTCAACAAGAATTGAAGATATAACCGTCAATATTTTAATAAATGATTCTAATCAAATCTTTGAAGACGGTGATTGGCAAAAGAAAATAAAATCACCTATAAAAGATACAGGAAATGCTTTAACAACTGAAAAAATATTAGAGTTTAGTTGTTGTATAGATATCGAAGAATTAAAAAAATACAGGATAGCTGTAGGTAAAAAAACAGGAGAAATAATTAAAAATTTGAGTAGTAAAGATTTAAAAAGAAAAATGAAAAAAGAAAGTTTGAATCGAATATTAGAAGAAGGTGCTGTAGAAAATGTAGAAGGGTCTAATTGGTTAATTGATTTCTGGGGAAGAAAAAATGTTGCCGGGATAATATTTATGCCGGTTTTAAGACACCATTCAGTGTATCTTAATGAATCTTTGAAAGCAAAAAAAAGAAAAAATAAAGGCACATAAATTTGTGTGCCTTTATTTTAAGAAAATACGATCACTAATTTGTACATTGAATAAAGCTGTAGTTTTTTAGTAATAGCAGGCAAATCTAATTAGTTTTTTCACAACCATATAGCCCAATCACCATAATCAAAAGTCCCACTTCCATGATGTAATTTACCATTGATTTTTAATTCCCGTAAAGCATTTCGCATACGAATTAAAATTTCTGGCTGAATATCAAGACTATGATGCCCAGGAAACACTCTTTTTACTGGGAGTGATGAAATTTTTTCAAGCGAATCGAGATATGCTTGAGGATCAGTAGAAGGATAATATGCAAAAAGGGTGTCTTTGTAGACAAGATCTCCGGTAAATAAATATCCTCGTTCCGGATCCCAAAAGCATAAGTGTCCTGGTGAATGCCCTGGTGTGTGTAATGCAATAATTTTACGTTCGCCCAAATTAATAACATCGCCATCTTTTAATATTTTTGTGGGAGTTCCTTGAAAGAATCTATAAGTATTGACATCGTAATTTTCTGGCAAATCGCAACGCTCTATAACCATGCCGCGTATAACATCCATTGTTAGAGGGAATTCACCATTTAACCAATTTAATTCTTTTTCATGAGCATAAAAATCTGGATAGTATTCATGTCCTCCGATATGATCCCAATGAATGTGTGTTGCTACAGCAGTTACAGTCTTGTTCGTCAATTTTTTAACTTCTTCTGAAATATCACATATTCCCAATCCAGTATCAATCAATAAACACTTTTCTTTTCCTTCTATTAGGTAACAATGTGTTTCTTCCCAATGTCTGTATTCACTAATAATATGAGTATTTAAATCAACTTTATCGATTGTAAACCAATTTTTCATTCTTTTCCTCCTTCTATTCTAAAAATAATTTTTGTATATTTCTTCAATTTTTATCGTATAATAAACGTTAAAAAAAATAAAGTTTTCCAAGTATCATGAAAAATAGCGTGATCACGCTATTTTTTTTCTTCTTATTTCTAGATTACATAGTTGAGAGCTTTTTATATGATTTAATTATATCATGTTGTATTTTATAATCCCGTTACAATTTTTTTTGTTATTCAATAATATTTTAAAAGAATCAAAATATTTTCTGCTCATCTGTAAAAGATAGTGGGTAAAAATTATTGAACGATAGTAGGTTATTGAAAAAAATATTGAAGCGAATAAATAATCTAAAAACTTTTTAACACTCTCCGCTCTATCATCTCGAACGACGTTTTTTGGAGGAGAGATCTGCGCATTTTGGCTTTTTATTAAATTATTTCAAAACATAAAATCGCAAATTCGCAGATTTCTCCTCAAAAGAAGAACTCTTTTTCGTTCGAAATGACAAATTATTTAACTTTCTTTTATTATTTATAAGTTTCAACTTTTTATAATTGGTCGGCTAAGTCGGGGGCATCGCTGCCCCTTTCTCGCCTAAGAACGGCACGTGAGACTTTCACCTCATACCGCTCAAGCATTCAATAACTCAGTTTTAACTGAGCAGCGGTTGTTTTAATATAAGATATTTGTCTTTTTTTCTTTTGTTTGTTTTGTCTTTCTAAGAAATATTCTTTGTCTATGAATAT
>Ga0334889_1001321_pt1 | contig 33206 bp, 28 predicted proteins | sample GraSluR1_MG_2_FD_207222 | JGI IMG/M metagenome (GOLD analysis project Ga0334889, IMG submission 207222) | Sludge microbial communities from methane-producing bioreactor in Wageningen University, Netherlands - Granular Sludge_8_08-R1 | ecosystem: Engineered > Bioreactor > Anaerobic > Unclassified...
TAGGGGATTTGTCTACTGTTTTTGTCTACATGTGAGTAGACAAAAGATGGTGAAAAATGTCTACAGTTTTGTCTACATGAGAGTAGACAAAAAGTGGTGAAAAATGTCTACAGTTTTGTCTACATGAGAGTAGACAAAAAGTGGTGAAAAATGTCTACAGTTTTGTCTACATGAGAGTAGACAAAAAGTGACGAGAATGTCTACAGTTTTGTCTACTGTAGACAAGCTGAAATTTTCTTATATTTAAAAGGAAAAGTGGCTGTTGGCTATACAGGAAAACGAGTAGACAAAAATAGGGGGGTTGTCTACTGTTTTTGTCTACATGAGAGTAGACAAAAAGTAGTGAAAAGTGTCTACAGTTTTGTCTACATGAGAGTAGACAAAAAATGATGAAAAGTGTCTACAGTTTTGTCTACATGAGAGTAGACAAAAAATGATGAAAAGTGTCTACAGTTTTGTCTACATGAGAGTAGACAAATAGTGATGAAAAATGTCTACAGATTTGTCTACATGAGAGTAGACAAAAAGTGATGAGAATGTCTACAGTTTTGTCTACTGTAGACAAGCTGAAATTTTCTTATATTTAAAAGGAAAAGTGGTTGTTGGCTATACAGGAAAACGAGTAGACAAAAATAGGGGATTTGTCTACTGTTTTTGTCTACATGAGAGTAGACAAAAAGTGGTGAAAAATGTCTACAGTTTTGTCTACATGAGAGTAGACAAAAAGTGGTGAAAAGTGTCTACAGTTTTGTCTACATGAGAGTAGACAAAAAGTGATGAGAATGTCTACAGTTTTGTCTACTGTAGACAAGCTGAAATTTTCTTATATTTAAAAGGAAAAGTGGCTGTTGGCTATACAGGAAAACGAGTAGACAAAAATAGGGGATTTGTCTACTGTTTTTGTCTACATGTGAGTAGACAAAAGATGGTGAAAAATGTCTACAGTTTTGTCTACATGTGAGTAGACAAAAAGTGGTGAAAAATGTCTACAGTTTTGTCTACTATTCAATCAAGATTATTTGATTAGTTTAAGGGTTTCATAATTGGAAATAAAACTACATCTTTCAAGTTTTCTTGTCTTGTCATGAGTGCAACCATTCTATCAATTCCAATTCCAAAACCCGACATACAAGGCATACCATGCTCCATACAAGTAAGATATTCCTCATTCATAGACATGGCATCTTGATCACCAGAAGCCTTGGCTAGGGCCTGATTTTCAAATCTTTCTCTTTGATCAATAGGATCTACAAGCTCTCCGTATGCATTCACGACCTCCCATGTATTAACAAGTAATTGAAAAGTGTCACAAACCCTAGGATCCTCATCATTTCTTCTTGCAAGAGGCTTTGTATGATATGGGTGTTTTATTACAAAACATGGTTGGATAAGCTTTGGTCTGGATACCTTTTTATACAATGCATCTACAAGGTTTCCATAACCCATTTTTTCAGCATCTTCAATAAAAATATTCTTTTCTTTAATCTCTTTTAGCAATTCACTCGCATCATCATATTTTAATATATCAATTCCAGAATCTTCTAAGATCAACTTTGTAAACTCTTTTCTAGGCCATGGACCTGTAAAATCTATTTCAACATCATTTCCTTCTCTATCTACAATACTGATTTGCATTTTTCCAAATAGTTTCATTAAAAAAGATTCGAATAATCTTTCTGTAAAGGCCATATTATCTTCAAAGCTCCAGTAAGCGCTATAATGTTCAAGCATAGAAAATTCTTGCAGATGACTCGGATCCATTCCTTCATTACGAAAACATTTTCCAATTTCAAACACTTTTTCAAATCCACTTACAATAGCCATCTTATGCCATGTTTCACCTCCTGCAATTCGTAAATACATATCCATATCTAAAGCATTATGGTGAGTTATAAAAGGTTTTGCAGTTGCTCCAGATGAAGTGCTTTCAAGGTAAGGTGTTTCAATTTCATAAAACCCTTCTTTCCAATAAAATTCACGAAGAGCCTTGAGAAAATCACTTCTCAAAATAAATCGATCAAGGCTTTCTCTGTTCATGATTGTGTCTAAATATCTTTGTCTATAAATTTGTTCTTTATCAGAAAGTCCATGCCACTTTTCTGGAAGTGGTCTTAGAGCTTTTGAAAGAATTTCATAGTCATAAACCAAAATTGTCAGTTCTCCATGTTTTGTTTTAAATAATTCACCACTTATTCCAATAAAATCAGCCACATCAAGTAGATCCAAGTCTTCATATTTTTTTAAACCAATTTTATCATGCATAAAACATATTTGTATTTGGCCGGAGAAATCAGATAAATGAGCAAAACTTAGTTTTCCATGTCTTCTAAAAGACTTAATTCTTCCAGATAATTTCATTAAAGCTTCTTGTGGATTATTCAAAATATCTTCAACAGTCCGAACTTCATTATTCTCACCAAAGCTTAGAGCTTCATTTGAGCTATGGGTTCTTGAAAAATTATATGCATACGGAATTACACCATTTTCTTTTAATTTATCTAATTTTTTTAGCCTATCTTGATATTCATTTGAAAGACGATCACTCATATAAAAAAGTTATTATTAAAAAACAAAGACAATATAACGATAAAAACCCCCTAAAATCAAATAAAACTATTATTCACCATAACTTTTATCAATATCCAAAAATCTTTGTCGTTCTTTTTGGAAGGCAAGCTCAATGTGTCCAATCGGTCCATGCCTATGTTTGCGAATATAAATATCTGTTAATCCTTTTCTGTCTGTATCTTCTTCGTAATAATCCTCTCTATACATCATAAGAACGACATCAGCATCCTGCTCAATAGCTCCAGATTCTCTTAAGTCGGCAAGCTGAGGCGTTTTATTTGGTCTAAGTTCTACAGCACGAGAAAGCTGTGAAAGTGCAACTATTGGAATATGAAGATCTCTAGCTAAGGACTTTAAAGCACGAGAAATTTCAGAAATCTCTTGCACTCTGTTTCCCTGATATTGAGATTTAGAACTACCACTCATGAGCTGTAAATAGTCAATAAACAAAACATCAAGTCCATTTTCCATTTTAAGCCTCCTAGCTTTTGATTTAAGCTCCGCAATTGAATTTCCGAGTGCATCATCAATAAAAATCTTCATTCTATTCATATTGTCCATAACATTTCCCATCCTTGCAAAATCTTCATCAGTTAGTTGGCCAGTTCTCATTTTCCAAGAATCCACATTTAAAAGGGAGCAAAACATTCTTTCAACAAGTTGTTCTTTGGACATCTCAAGCGACATAATGCCAACAGCTTTTCCATTTTGAGCAATATTTTGAGCAATATTAAGTGCAAATGCTGTTTTTCCCATAGCAGGACGAGCCGCGAGAATAATCAAATCTGAAGGGTGTAGTCCCGACAAAATTCTATCCAGTGAAGAAAAACCCGATAAAATACCACTATATTTTTCCTTGCCCTCACTATCATGCAAATCTGAAACTTTTTCGTAAGTATTAGTAAGAATGTCTTTAATATGAACAAAGCCATTTGAAATAAAATTTTGACTAACTCCAAAAAGCGCTCTTTCAGCTTTGTCAACAAGTTCATCAATGGCTTCATCTTCAGTAAAACCTAGGCTTTTTATGTTATCGCCAGCAACTATTAATTTTCTCAAAATTGCTTTTTCCTTCACAATACTAGCATATTGAAAAATATGAGTAGAAGTAGGAACTTCATTCGCAAGTGATGAAATATAGCTAGCTCCTCCAATTTCTTTTAATTTTTTTCTATCATCTAAAATACTAGTTAGCGTAACTAGATCAGCTGGAGTCCTTCGTTCAAACAAATCAAGTATCGCTTGGTAAATTATTTTATGTGCATCGTGGTAAAAATCTTCTGGCCTTATTAAATCAGATATTTTAATTAAGGCATTCTTATCAATCAAAATAGAGCCCAGAGTAGACCTTTCCGCTTCTAAATTATGAGGAGGAACATAAGACGCCTTTTCAGCCATATACAACAGTTATTAATGAATAAATACCATCAACTAATTTTTAGCCCAAAAACAAAATACACTTTTTTAAGAATTTTTAAAGAATATTTAATCTTTTTTTTCTATAATGAAAAACACTATAAAAAATAATATGAATAAATTACTTGGGAAACTGGGGGAAATAATTGCCTCAAAAGAGATAATAAAAAAAGGATTTATACTAAAACACCGAAATTATCATTCAAGATACGGAGAAATAGATTTAGTCTTTTTATCGAAAAAAGATCCAAAATTTTTGCTTTTCTGTGAAGTCAAAACAAGAAGGGTTAAAAAAAAAGAAAGCCTTGAAGTCCTTTCAAAAAATCAAATTCAAAAAATAATAAAAACAATATTCGTTTTTATCGAAAAAAGTAGTTATAATGATTTTAAGTGGCAACTAGATTTGATTATGATACAGTTTGATCTAAGAAATTTGAAAAAACATTTTTTTCATTATAAAAATATACTTAATGAATGACATAGAAAAAAGAAATATAGCCTTTGCTCTTTTATTGGGGTTTTTAGTAATATTCTCAGTTCTTTTTTTCATTTTTCAAAATTTTTTAAACAAAGGCACACTTATTATTACTGAAAATTCAAAGACTTTCGCTCCATTCTCTTTATATGAAATAAAGGGGGGGTATCAAGTTTGTGAGTCTTTGCCTTGTGAATTAAAAGTTTTTGCAGGAAATAAGTATTTGATTTTTCAAAAACAAGGATATAAAGACAAAACTCTAAATTATAAAGTTTCTTTTTTAAAAAAACATCTAATTGAATTGGATATGGAAATTGAGCCATATCTTGAGTTTACTGACTTGAAAATCAATCAAAATTTCAATCCATATGGTCTGATAATAGATCAAAAGACAGGCATACAAAAACTAGTTAATTTGTTATCAAGTACAGACAACGATATAGCTTTTTTCCCTAAATTTATTGAGGATCCTAGATATTTTCTATCTGCAGACAACCTTTTAATCCTCGATAAAAACTCTTCACCAATTCTAGTAAACATATTAACTGGTGAAAAATCTTATATAGAAAACATTTTTGAAAATGCAGAAAATATTGTTTTTTCAAGAGATGCAAAGTTTTTTGCTTTTGAAAATACAATAAGCTCAACAATCCAAATTTATAATAAAGATAATTCGGAAATCATTGACACAAATATTAAAGCCAATGGAGATACTTTATTTGCTTTTGCAGACGACAAATCCCTTTTTCTTATAACAACAGATGAAGAGGCAGAGTATTTTCTTGTAGTCAAAAAATTTTTTCCACCTTTCCAGTTTGAAGAAATAATTTATAAATCTAATGAAATAACAGAAAAAGCCGAACAAGTTTTTATAACAGCAAATGCATCAGAGATCTTTATCGAAACAAAAAATAAAGTCGTTAAGATCGTTTTAAAAATTTTTTAAAATTATTTAACAATTTTTTAATCTTTATGTGTCATATTTAATACATGACATATAAAATTTTTTCTTGCGGACTGATTGGATTAGATACTTTTTTGGTTGAAGTAGAGGCTTTTCTTTCCTCAGGTCTCCCACAATTCAATATAGTAGGTCTTGGAGATGCTTCAGTTCAAGAGGCAAAAGAACGCGTCAGAGCATCAATTAAAAATTCCAATTTAGAGTTTCCACAAAACAGAAAAACTATAAATTTAGCACCAGCAGAAAAAAGAAAACAAGGCGCTTTGTATGATTTCCCAATTGCAGTAGCGCTTTTAATTGCTTCAGGGCAGGTCTCAGATTTTCACATTAAAGAGTCAGCTTTTATAGGAGAGCTTTCTTTGGGTGGAGAATTAAAACCAATAAATGGAACACTCGCTATTACAGAGTTTTTAGCTAAAAAGAATTTTAAAAAAATATTCATTCCAAACAAAAATTTTGCTGAAGCTTCACTAATTAAGGACATTGAAATAATAGCACTAGATAGTCTAAAAGCCTTTGTTGACTATACAAAAAATCCGGAAAATTATCAAAACAAAACTCACTATGAATTTTCATCATCATTAAATAAGCAAAACAAGATTTTAGCCTTTCAAGGAATAGCAGGCCATGAATATGCAAAACGAGCACTTACAATATCGGCCGCAGGAAGTCATTCAGTTCTTTTAAATGGGCCACCAGGTTGCGGAAAAACTATGCTTGCCAGATCAATTTCACAAATACTGCCACCACTTACAAGTGAAGAAAAGCTTTTATCCACAAAAATATTTTCTATTGCGGGCAAGTTAAATCCTAAAACGCCAATTGTTTTAAACAGACCATTTCGCGAAGTTAATCCCACCGCCTCATTGCCATCAATAATAGGTGGGGGAGCCACACATCCCAAACCAGGGGAAATCACTCTTGCGCACAATGGAGTACTATATTTAGATGAGATACCTGAGTTTCCAAGAAGAAGTATTGAATCATTAAGACAGCCTTTTGAAGATAGATTTATTATAATAAATCGAAGTAATTTTTCTCTTTGTTTCCCCTCCAATTTTATACTTATTGCATCAAAAAATCCTTGTCCTTGTGGTTATAGAGGTTCAAAAAAGAAAACATGTACTTGTACTGAAACCCAAGTAAAAACTTATCAAAAAAGGCTTTCAGGGCCTATATTGGATCGTTTTGACATATTCCTTGAGCTTGAAGATCAACAAGTATTAAACAGTTTAAAAAAAGATTACAAAGAAGATGAAAATAAAGAAGATTATTTAAAATTGATAAAAAATGCTCTTGATAGACAAAAATTGAGATTTAAGAATGAAAAACTAATAAAAAGAAATAGCGAACTATCATTAGAACAAATTAAAAAATATTGTTCAATTTCAGAAAAAGCATTAAAAATTCTTGAATTAGCTGTTCAAAAATTAAATTTGTCTTCAAGGGCATATTTAAAAACAATAAGGATAGCAACCACCATACAAGACTTAGAATTGGCAGAAGAAATAACCGAAAAACACATTAGTGAAGCAATACAATTTCGCCTTAGGGAATAATTTTTATTTTACTACTTTCTCCCCAACAATTGAAAGATAATTACTATAAATAGGGTAATTTATTTTTGGCGAAGTTGTTTTATTGTTTTCTTCAATTTCAATATCAGACTCTTCTTTGATTAACAATCTAATTCGTTGATTAACTTCAAGATTATCAGGCAGATTTGCCCTTACTTTAAAACTCACTCCATTTTTTAAATCCACTTTGTTTATAAAAGAAAATTCATACTTCTCCGCAACAGGTTTTGAATAAATAAATTCATTATCTTTCTCCAAAAACAAATCTATCGATTGGCCTTCTTTTAAACCTTCAACAGAAAACCTTATATCCTTCAAATATGCCTCAGACATACTTTTAATCGAAAACTCCATTAGATATACATTTTCTTCAGCATTTTTTGCATAAGAAAAGATATTTTTATTATTAAAAATAATATTATCACTTAAAACAGCTTTATTGCTTAAAGCTAGACTATCTCTATTATTGAAGCCTGATACATCAGCCATGTTTACCCTCATATTAGAAATACTTTTTAAATCTTTTGAGAAAGCAAGCATAGTATCAACTCCTTCCAAATAAAAACTTTTAAAAGACGAATTATAGCTTAGTCCTGCCATCGACAAAACTAAAACTAAAAAATAAAAATAAATTTTAATTATATTTTTTACATTCATTGATTATTTTTATAAGTAATTCTCGATTTATGAAATCTTTAGAAGCAAAAATATCGGAAACGTTATTTGCAAATTCAAACTTTTTTAAAGCCTGAGCATAAGGAAAAACTGGATCATCTATACTTAAATCTTTAAAAAATATTTTTTTTGATTGAAGTTTTTCTATCTCTATTTCAAAAAAATCAAATATGTATTTTACGGCATCAGCTCTACTTAAATACCCCTCCTTTAATTCGCTTATATCTGCATCAAATCCAGATAATTCTTTAAGAATTTCTTGAAGATCACTTTTAGAAACATTTACTACTGGGGAAATGTCAATAATATTTGAATATTTGTATTTAACAGAAGAGTTGCTTTTATAATAAATCTTCAAAACTAAATAATAGCTTTCATTTTCATTTATAAACAAATCATTAAGTACTTGAACATTGACAGGCATTTTTGTTATTGAGTTTATCGACTTGAAATTGCCACTAGCAAAAACATCTTCAGAGAGAGGTATTTCGTTATATGGAAAAATTTTGCCCTCAAAAATTATTTCTCTATATTTTTTTTCATTTTCTAAATAATCAAGTTTATTACTAATTAAAATTTCATAACTTTTATCATAAATTAAAAAGTCATTAAGCTTATAATCAAAAGAAATTGAATGATCTTTATTGATTTTTTCAATAAAAAAATCGTCAATAGTCGAAACTTTTTCACCTATATCAATCTTAAAAAAGTTATTATCAGAATTTGTTTCAAAAACATCGTCGTTCAAAATCTTTATGTAAAAGACAATCTCCGCACCGCTAAATTGTTTGTCCATTTCAAAAATAAAGTCATTTGAAACATATTCTTCTCCCTTATTCAAACTAAGACCACTACCAGAATTTTTAACAAAAACAAATTCTTTGCTAATATTGTTTCCAATTATCACACTTAAGTCTTTCACAAAAACTCCTTCATTTTTTATTTTATAACTAGCGATATATTTATTTCCATTTTTCCGTACTGATACTTTTTCAAGACTCAAATCACTTTTATCTGTTTTGACTTCATCAATAATTTTATTGGCATTTATTAAGGCAGAATTCATTATTTCAAACATAGAAGTCTTTAAAAAGCTTTCATCCACATCAGATTTAAAAACAGAAGGAGAATATACACCTAAAATAAGGGACAAAATCGCAAGTACTAAATATATTAAAGCCTTTTTTATTTTCATTTTTGTTTTTTTAATCCCTATATTTTACCACAAAATCACATTGAAAAGTAGACTAGTAAGGCAAAAAGATTGTCTCTGGCAATAAAACAGGTTGACAAACAATGGCAATAAGTTGTAAAACAAAACAAGTAAGAGTAGATATTTTTTTCTATTTTGATAAAGTTCTTGAAATGAAGAATCTAACAAAACCAATAATGTCAAAATTCCTTGTTGAGGGCGGGCATAAATTGTCAGGAGAAATTACAGTTTCCGGCTCAAAAAACGCATCACTTCCCATTCTTTGTGCCTCACTAATTTCAAACGAAGTCTCGGTTTTTACAAACATTCCAGACATTGATGATATACGAAGCCTTTTAAGCATTTTTGAACATCTTGGAGTTAAGACAAATTTTGAAAACAACACAGTAACAATCGATCCTAGAAACATAAAAAACAACGGCTTTCCAGATGAAATTGTTAAAAAAATGAGATCATCAATCTTGCTTATTGGGGCTTTAGTAAATAGATTTAATGAGATTTTGATGCCATTTCCCGGAGGTTGTGTGCTTGGAAAAAGATCAGTCTCAACTCATGTCAGCGGATTTTTAGAACTAGGCGTAAAAGTAATAGACGATAACGAAAATATTCATTTAGTCATCGACAAATTAGTAGGAAAAAAAGTAATACTTGAAGAGCAAAGCGTTACAGCAACAGAAAATATGATTATGGCATCAGTTTTAGCTAAAGGCGAAACAGAAATCAGAATGTGTGCAACAGAACCACATGTTCAAGATCTTTGTCTTTGTCTTAATTCAATGGGAGCAAAAATTGAAGGAATTGGCTCAAGTAATTTAAAAATAACAGGAGTAGAAAGTCTTTCAGGGGCAAATTATGAAATTCAAGGAGATTATTTAGAAGCAGGAACAATCGCCTCTGCAACAGTCGCAACCAAAGGAGATGTAGTAATAAAAGGCATAAACACAGATTATTTAGATAGTTTTTGGCAAAAATTACGAGAAATTGGCGTCGATTTTGAATTAAAACCATTCGAAGTTCATATCAAACCTTGGGAAAAATTATACGCTACTCCAAAGCTTCGAACAGCAGTTTATCCAAGCTTTGCAACAGATCTACAAGCTCCATTTACAGTACTTTTGACACAGGCTGAAGGAATTTCAAAAGTTTTTGAAACACTTTTTGAAGGCCGTTTAAATTATCTTTTTGAATTAGAGCAAATGGGCGCAAAAATCGAATATTTAAACCCACATCAAGCCTTAATTATTGGTCCAAGCAAATTAAAAGGCAGACCAATTTCAAGTTATGACATTCGAGCAGGAGCCGCAATGGTGATAGCATCTTTAATGGCAGAAGGAACAACAGAAATTTCAAATATCAAATATATTGATAGGGGATACGAAGATCTTGAAAAAAAGTTAAATAGTTTGGGGGCAAAAATTAAAAGAATTGATATTTTTAATAACGAAGAATTAGTTAGAGATAACAGCTCTATTAGTAAGAAAGAAATTCCATTAGAAACAACAAAATTGGTTTAGATATAGCAAAGCTACCAAGTAAATTTTACAGTTTTATCAATATCATTTCTGAAAATTTCCCTTACATTTACTTTATAAAAATTTATCAACACTTCTAGGTGTGGATGATTAAATCGATTTTCTTTTCCTGCTTGTATCACAACAATTTCTGGCAAAACAACCTGCAGAAAACCAAGGTTATTACTGCTTTTACTTCCATGATGATTTGCCTTAAAAATATAACTCTGTAAACGAGAGCCATATTTTTTTATCAAAATTTTTTCAATTTCTTCTGAAATATCACCAGCTAGAAGAATTTTTTTTCCTTCATATTCAATTTGCACGACTATGGAGCTGTCGTTTGCATTATGCCCAGTTTCTCCAAGCAAAGAGCTAAATGGATAAAGTACTTCCATTTTAACATCTCCAAAATAATATTTTTCGCCAGCAAAAGGGATAATTATTTTGGAAATAGCACTTTTATTAAGTTTTTCTAGTTCACTTATTAGTTTTAAATAAATTGGAGAACCTGCAGAAACTCCATTTAAAAAAATATAGTCCACTTCATATCGTTTTAATATATCTAATGCACCGCCAATATGATCTAGATCATTATGTGTTAGAATAAGTAAGTCTATACTCCTGTCAAAAAATGGCATAGCATTAAGTAATTGTTCTAAAACTTTATTATCGGGGCCAGTATCAATAAGTATTTGATGATTTTCTGGTGTTTTAATAAAAATTGAATCACCTTGTCCAACATCAAAAAATCTTATTTCAAAATTATTATTTGGGAAATATATAATTAAGTAAACAATCAAAACAATTTGAAAAGCAAGAAAATACAAAAGTCGGTTTTTTATCTTTTGGTAAACAAATACATCGTTTTGACTAGTCGTATTTTCTTGCATGATATAAAATTATCACACAAGTATTAAATACTAATTAAATAATTCTAAATTTTTATTAAACTCTTTTTTTTCTCTTTATTACACCACCTAGCCCAATAGAAAGCATTAAAAGACCAATTACACTTGGGCCAGTTTCAGCAATTCGAATTTTTCCAGTGACTAGTCCTTCACTTTCATTTCCATCTATATCAAGAGTTGTGATTTTAAACCAATAATCCCCAGCATCAAGTCCTACAACATCATAGCTTGTTTCAGTTGGACCAATGCTATCTTTTAATGAAAAGTTTTTATCACTATTTTTACTCATATAAATTTTTTGAGCTTCAATTAAGTCTTTTGTTTCAGAAAGAATATCCCAACTTAATTTTACAACCATAGCATCATTTTCAAATACCGTTTTAGCCATAAATTTTGCCACAAGTACAGCAGGCGTACTTGGTTGATCAATTGGATCTTCAGGAGAAGGATCAACTGGATCTGTAGGAGCATCTCCTTTTCCAATAATTGTAATTGTTGATTCAGAAACTCTACTTGAATTTCCAGATTCATCTAAAACATTTATAGCACTAACAATATATTCAACACCTCTTTGTTTGCCAGTTCTAATAAGCGCACTTGCATTTTCAACTCCTGCATCACTAGTTCCAAGATCAACACCTAATACAGAAAGTTTTACATTTGCATCATTTTTTTCAACTATTACAAAATTTTCACTCGGATCAAGACTTAAAACTATAGCTTCATCAAACTGAACAACAATGTGTTCATCATCTAAAGCTTCAGCAGAAAGAAGACGAGGCCCTGTTGTGTCAACAACAGCTCTTTCGGTGTCAGACCCAGAAAAAAGCGCAGTATCTGAAGTTCCACTAATAATGTTGTTTCCAGCAAGATCTTTAACTCCAATATTTACAGTTAATTTATATTCATTTCCAAGAATTTGAGTTTCTGTTTCTAGTATTACTGAAGAATTTGTTTCATCTTCTTCAAACATCATTGCAGACAATACTTCAAGCAATTCAAAAGTATCTTGATTTTCAATTGAAAACTCTCTTTCAGGATTTTCTTCTGGCAAAGAAACACTTTCAGAAAAAACGATTTTAACTTGATCTTTACTAATTGCCTCAGCACTTATTACTTGAGGAGGAACATTGTCAGCATCTCCAGCCAATGGTCTAAGCATTAATTCTGTTGCCCATGCTTCACTTTCATTTCTTGCTTCATCATAAGCAATTACAGAAAAATAATAGTTTACATTATTTGTAAGACCTTCAAGCCTATATTCTAAAACATTTCCAACATCAAGATTGTTATCATAAGATTGTCCAGGTTCTGTAACAGAGCTTTCTCCCCAGTAAATTTCATATCCTACAACACCAACATCATCAGTTGCAGGATCCCAACTTAGATTTACTAGTCCATCTCCAGCAACTCCTTTCAAGTTTTCAACATCGCTTGGGCTTGTACTATCTGCAAAAGCAACAAGACTTGTCATTGAAAACATCACGAAAACGCTAGTAAAAGCAATAAATTTCTTAATCATAGATTTCATATTTTTGTTTTTATTTTATAAATCTATAAATTATAGCAAATTATAGCCAAAAAATCAAACATAATCTTTTATAAACTAAGAATAAAAAACGCAAAAAAGATTATTTTTAATTATTATAAAGAGTATAAATAATCTAAAAATTACTAATAATAAGTGTTCAAAATCGAAGAATTATCAAATTTTTTGATTGCCAAAACTAATCTTAGAAAAGAAAAACAACAATAAATTTTTTAAGATTTTCTAGATTTTACCTCTAATATAAGCGATATTTTCAATTAGCTGTTCCCGTGAATTTTTTGCCTCCTCTTGAGCAATTGCCTCAATATCAATATTTTTTTCTTTATAAAACTTGTCTAATTCCTCATCTGAATTAAGTTTCTCCCATTCAGAAACTTCTTCATCACTCATAATAGAACGAAGTCTCAAAAGAATTCGATTTTCAAGATTTGAAAAGATTTTTTCAAATAATTTTTCTTTTTCTTCAGGACTAATTTCATCAAGTCCAATATCTGAAAAAAATTTTTTTAATATGATTTCTTTATGCATTTTTTATTTGTTAAGTTTTGACTCTATATAAGCCATATCAGCTATTATGCTTTCACGATATTCTTGAGCAACTTCATTTACAATTGAAGGAAGATCAATACTTCTTTTCTGAAAAAAATCAAGAAATTCTTCTTCAGGAATCTTATCAAATATTTCCCGATCTTCTTCTGAAAGTATTTCCCATATTCTCAAAAAAACACCTTGCTCAATAATATCTTGCATTTCTTGAAATCGTTTTTCCTTTTCTTCTAAAGGCAAATCTGAAAGACCAATTTTGTCAAATAAGTCTTCATAATTAAAATCTAATTTCATATTTTTTTGTTGTTATTTATTTCATATTAGCGTCTGGCCATGGACTGTGCAATCTCGTTAAAACATGGTCAGCTGTATAAGTATCAGAATAAAGTCTACTTGTATTTAGAGAATCGGCAATCATTTGAGCAGTGTTTCTCGAAATATTTATTTCTTGCCCAGTTCTTACTAAGTCTAAATTTCCATTTAATATAGGGTTTTCATTAAGTAATGCTTGTTTTATTGCAGGATTTGAATCAATTACTCTTGTTCCGTGTGTCATATCAAGTTTATTTGCAATTGACTGCCAAATCCCAGGAGTTTCATCAATCTGAAGAGTAGGATCTACTAAAAGGTCTGCATTTCCTACATAAGGGCTGGAAACTTTATCAGGAATTATTAGCTTTGCTTCATCAGAAGGAAAAGGCACAGGCAAAGGTTCAGGAGATGGAGCTGGTACAGGATCTGGACTTATCCCCCCACCCTCAACAGGAACAGGTGGCGCTTCTGAAAATAGCCAATCTTTTAAAGCAAAAATGCCAGGTAATCCAACACCCATAAATGTGCCAAGAGCAACTCCCGTTAGATGTTTTTTAGTATTACTTTTTCTAATTGCGACTTCTCTTTTTTCTATTGCGTCCATAAGTTTAGCTTCTTCACTGTAAACTTCATTTAATACTTCCATCATACTTGTGCCAGTAGCAAAACGATTATCAATTAAATTTCTCATTCTTTGATTTTGGTTTGCAAACAACTCCCTTGAGCTAGCTTGCCTATAATAATTTGTATCACTAGGTTTAGCTGTTGTTTCTTTATAAGCTTCCCCAAACATTGCGTTTAGATTTGGATTTTCTGCTTGATCAAAGCTTTTATCACTAACTGGACGAACAAGAACATCCATTGGCATATTTGCTGGTGAAACTCCTGTTCTAATGTCGAAAGGTTGACCTTTCTCGGATAAAGCAAGTGTCGTTTGAGCCGCCATAGCTTCTCTAATTTGATCAGGAGTCATTGCGGAAATTTTTGTTCTATCAAGTCTTTTTGTTTTTCCAAAACGATTTCTAATACCTTCCCATCCAGCAGTCCATCCCATATATGTTGAAACACCTCTAAGAACAGCACCCGCAGTGGCAAATGTGCCAATTGCTAAGGCAGGAGCACCCAGCATCGCACCAGTTAGTGCAACTCCCATACAAGTCGAAGCGCCAATAAGTCTGAGTCCCTTTTTATTCCTCCAGCCATTTCTAAATTTATTAAAACCTCTGCGAATAAAGCCTTCTTGTGTTGTTTGAGCCCTTAATTCTTCATCAAAAAGATCTCTTCTTTCACTGTTTAATAATTCTAAAATCCTATTTCTCCTATCAACTTGTCTTTGTCTTATTTTTTCTGGACTTCCATTAAAATCGCTTTCTGGAAATTCATTTTGAATTTGATTATAGCTGTAATCTCTCATGGCAACTAGATAATCATCTTTACTATCATTTAATTCATCTTGCTTTGGCCTACTAAACCACATCCATTTTTGAAGATTTCTTCTGTTTTTAGCATACTTTTTTCGAGCATTTTCCATAGGCCGTCTTTCGGCTTCGGCAGGATTTATCATAATTGGCTGGCCATTAGGACCCATCTTTGGTCTACCAGTCGAAGGATCTATTTCGGGTACTAAAGTATTTTCTTCAACTCTTGGCACAAATACAGTATTCAAAGCAGTTAAAGCTTTATAAGACTTTGCCAAATTTTCCTCCATATCGCTTGCACCGGGGAAAGATCCCACGAAGAGGGGAGTAGCAGTTCCATTTGCGGTATTATATTTTTTTTCTAAAATATTATATAGCCTTCTCGCTCGATCTTCAGCAGGTCTAGCAGAAATATTCCTATAGTTTTCAGAAATATCCTTAATTAAGTCATTAAAAGATTGAATATTTGTGTTTATTTCAGTCAAAAGTTCAATATCAGAGTTTTGTTCAGGCGATCGATTACCCTCTGGGATATTTCTAAGTACATCATATCTTTCTCGAATATAATCATAAATATTATTATAGCCTGAAAGACAGTCATTAAAACTTACAATATTATTTTGAATGAACGACCTAAGCAAAGGATTTGGCCTAAAACCAGCATTCATTACTTGAGTCAAATTTAATGTATATCCATGATTCTGGAGAGCTCTATGCATAGAAATATCCTGAAGCATAGAAATATCTGTAATGTTTCCATATTTTCCTGCTATTTCTTTGAATTTCAAATAAAGTACATGATTTGTATTTGGGTTATTTAATACAGTTTCGAGTTGAAGCCTATATTCATATTTATTTAAAGCTCCATAAGTAGGATCTACCCTCATCAGTTCTTCAACAATTTTTTCACAATTTGGCATAAACGGAATAAGCATCGTATTGATTTCAGTATCAGAAAGTCTTTTTCTTGGATTTTCAGCAAAACGAATTTCAGTACGAAGAGCTCTTATTTTACTTGCAATATCCCTTACGATATCAGTTCGATCTCTTCTATTAAGTGGAAGATATAAAACTTGAGCAATTTCATCTAAAGTAAAGGCATCAGTCGTTAAAAGCCTTTGCAAAGCTCTTTCAGATGCATTGTCAACATCATCATTTGTAAAAGGAACATGAAGACCAAGTGCTTGATTCCTAATAGCTTCATAAGTCCGATCTCTAACAACTGTATTAATTCGATTAATATGCGCATTATGAGAATCAATAATTGAAGGAGCTTGGTTTAAGAATTGTTCAATAACATTTCTTAAATCTGCTTCTTCAATTGGAAGTGTAGCTGGAGTAGCTATTGTACCTGCCGTCAGTTCTGAATAGAAAAATCTATAGGCATTTGTCATTCTTTCATTTTCATTATCTCCATAAAGGCCATTCTCCGTTATTTCAGAGATATAAGAACTAATTATTCTATTAAGTGCATCAGGATTTGCAGTAAAATCTTCTGTATTATTGTCAATTAATTCATTAATTCTGTTTCTAAGCCCATTTTGAATATCGACAGAAAGAGCTTCCTGCCAAGTTCTTAAATGATCAATTACATTTTGTCGAGTATTATCTTGTTGATATACATGATTTGCATCATAGGCAACTCTCAAATTAAACAATCTTGCAAGCCTTCGAGTCCTTTCTTGGCCAGCAGTTGTACCGGTTCCAATTGGCCCAAGTTTCGTTCTAATTTGGTTTATCAAAGCACTTCTTTCGGGACTAACAAAAGAGGCCGTAATTGGACCATCAGTAATCAGCAAATCAACTAGCTCGCTATGATCAAATGATATTAGCTCGCTTGTAAGATTATCCCTAAGTTGATCAACAAATAGCCTAGCTTGATTGATTTCTCTTTGCTCTATTGAATCTCTCCCCCCCCAAGCGTTATATTGTTTTTCAGACTCTCTAATTATATTAGATATAAGTACTCCTCTAGCAGGGGTTAAATCAATAGCTAAGATACTATCAATGGTTCTTTCTATTTCGGCTGGTGAAAGATCAGTATAATTTGGGACAGAAGCAAATCCAACCACTTCAGCAAATGCAATAGCACGGTCTTGGTTTATCAAAATATCCGGAAAAACATAATTATTATTATAAAAACCAACAAGAATATCTCGAATTTGAGTGGTATTAAGAGGTCTTCCACCATTTCGTTCATAAGCCTCTTGCAAATAAGTCGTAAAAATTTTCCGCCTAAGATTACGCATTATTATATCTGGGTCAGTACCTGGTCGAGAATTAATTTCATTTTCAAGATCAGAAATTCTCTCTATCAATGCCCTTCTTGTAATAGTATTCACTTTTTGTCTCAGTTTCTTTCTATCATTATTAAGACGATCTATTTCAGCTTGATCAGTTGTGTCAACCGTTAAGTTGTTTATAGCATTAATGATGCTGGGTAGTTGTTCAGAAAAATCAATAGAGGAAATAGCACTTGCAGTACTTGTCGTACGCAATATATTCAGTATGTTATTCCTAACGGCTGGATTATTCAATTCATCAACTAATTTATCCTTTATCCGATTTTCCGCATCTTGACTTTCCGAATTATCATTAGAGAGTAATTGTTCTAAATCTTTATTTTCAATATTTGCCATTTTATTTATTTAATATGTTGTTTTTTTAAAAAATCTTTCAAAACAGGAAAAGATTTTGAAAATATTTCAATCAAGGAAGGAAATTCCCTATTATTTTCTATGCCAGAAAAAATTTCCAATATAGCCAAAAGTTCTGGAAGTTTTAGCTTGCCATTTTCGTATTTATCGGCCAAGAAAAGCCTAAATTCTTTTTGAAACAAGTTAGCTTCTTTTGCTCTATGTACTTTCTTCATAAAAATTATAATTATTTTAATTACAAAATCTTTATATTATAACACAAATTATGAAAAAATCAAAAACTTAGCGTCCAAAATCTCTGAAAGTTATTCACTTCTTCCCTATTTTCTCTTTCCCTAATTAAGAAATTGTTTTATCATAGCCACGCAATAATTTTTAGCTAAATAATAATTCAAAGATGAAATTTCAAATCGATTCACAAATTTTTGAAAAGTTTCCAGATTTAAAAATTGGTTTAATAATTGTTAAATCATTTTCAAATAATAGAAGAATTTCTGCAACTGAAAGCCTTCTTCGCGGTATTCAGGCTCAGAAACAAAAAGAATATTTCAAAATTGATTTAGATTCAATTCCAAAAATTTCTGTTTGGAATAACGCTTATGAAAATCAAAATTTAGACACAAAAGCTTTCCTTCCAAAAATTAAGGAATTATATAAAAATATTCAGCTTGGAAATGAAATACAACATGAAAATCCACTTTCAGATATTGCCAATTATTATTCAATAAAGCATTTATTACCCATTTCTTTTAAAGATTTAAATTGGCTTTGTGGAGACCTTCGCCTTACTTTCACGCAAGGGAATGAGCCATTTAGGGCAATCAATTCAATAGAGGTTCAGTCTGCTGAAGAAAAAGAAATTGCATATATCGATGAAGGGGGAATTGTTCAAAGATATTGGAATTATTTAGAGTGCGAAAGAACAAAGCTTACAAATACAACAGTGAATTCAGCTATTTTTGTTGAGGATTTAAGCAAAATGAGCACACAAGACTTTGCTGATATTTTAAGCGAAATTGCAAATAACATTCAGAAATATTTAGGTGGAGAAATTGTAGTTAATGTTTTAAATATGGATTTAAAAGAGGCAGATCTTGGAGTTGAGGGCAGGAAAAATGTCGACGATTCAAAAATATCGGCACAAGAAAGAGCTTTTTACATGAACCGTATTTCAAGACAAAATTTAGAGAAAGCAAAAAAAACAATTACTTTTTCCTCAAATAAAACAAGCGAAATTCCCCTTATGCGATCAGTACAAGAAAAAAAACCAATTCAAAACAATAAAATTTCTTTAAGTGATGAAAATACTGTAAAAGCAAAAATTGGAAAAATATTAGAAAAAGCATTGATGAAAACCTTTTACAACGCACCCGAACTTAACATAAAAATTGACTACCCAAAACAAAAAGATAACGGAGATTATTCAAGCAATATCGCAATGCAAATAGCTAAGGAAAAAGGCATAAACCCTTCAATTATTGCAAATAACATTATCGAAAACATAAGCACAGAGGATTTGATAGAAAGAGTGGAAGTAGTAGATCCGGGATTTATAAATTTTTATCTTTCAAAAGAATTTTTATTAAAAGAAATTGATGAAGTTTTAGAAAAAAAAGATAATTTTGGAAAATCATCTCTCGGACAAGGAAAAACAATTGTAATGGATTATTCTTCTCCAAATATTGCAAAACCATTTGGAATTCATCATATAATTACAACTATTTTAGGACAATCTTTATATAATATTTACAGAGAAATTGGTTTTAAAACAGTTTCTGTAAATCATATTGGAGATTATGGTACACAATTTGGAAAATTAATCGTTGCCTTTAAAAAATGGGGAGATAAAACTAAAATTGAAGAAAACCCAATAGATGAACTAACAAAGCTTTATGTTAAATTTCATGAAGAAGCAGAAAAGGATGAGGCGCTTGATGATGAAGCAAGAGCTGAGTTTAAAAAATTTGAAGAAGGAGACGCAGAAAATAGAAAACTTTGGAAATGGTTTGTTGATGAAAGCTTGAAAGTTTTTCAAAAAACATATGAAAGACTTGGTTTTATGCATTTTGATTATATTCAAGGTGAAAGTTTTTACGAAGATAAGCTTGATGATATTTTAAAAGAAGGAAAGCAAAGAGGTATTTTTGTTGAAGGAGAGGAAGGATCTTTTGTAGTAAATTTTGATGACGAAACACTACCACCTCTACTTGTTCAGAAAAAAGATAATTCAACACTTTATTCAACCAGAGATTTTTCTGCATTAAAATATCGTATCGACACATGGCATCCATTTAAGATTTTTTACATTATTGGAGCTGAGCAAACACTTCAGTTCAAACAATTATTCAAGGCATCCGAAAGATTTCCTTGGTATCATGGAGAGGGAATTCATATTCCATACGGAAGGATGAGCTTTAAAGATAAAAAATTCTCAACAAGAAAAGGAGATTTTATAAAACTTGATGAGGTTTTGGACGAAGCCTGTGAAAGGGCAAAACAAATTAGTGAAGAAAAAAGTAAAGACAAGTCAAACATTGAAAAACAGGCTAAAATTATTGGAATTGGAGCCGTAAAATACAATGTTTTAAGTCAAAATCGAATGACAAATATTGTTTTCGATTGGGATAAAATGCTTTCTTTAGAAGGAAATAGTGCTCCTTATTTGCAATACACTTACGCAAGGGCGAAAAGTATTATTAGAAAAAAAGATGAAGCAATTTTAAAGACATCAGAAAATATGGACACGAGCAAAAAAATAGAAGAAACAATTCGATTACTTCCATTATATAAAGAAAAACTAATTGATTCTTGTGAAGACTTTAGACCAAACATACTATCAAATTATCTTTATGAACTAGCATCAGCATATAATTCTTTATATAATGTTGTTCCAATTCTTAGTAATTCAGATGAAAATGAACGACAGCTACTTATTAAAGTTTCTGAAGCTGTATCTCAGATAATAAAAAACGGATTACATTTACTAGGAATAGAAGTACTTGAGGAAATGTAAATACTATTGAAATATTAAAAAAACTTCAATATATTATGCAAGCACAATAAGGAGAGATGGCTGAGTGGTCGAAAGCGGCGGTCTTGAAAACCGTTAGGCCCGTAAGGGTCTCTAGGGTTCGAATCCCTATCTCTCCGCCATTTATCTGTACTGACAAAAATTAAACACAGGATTTTTCAAGATTTAAATAATATTCTATGAGACATCAAAACATTCCAGCATCATACCTTACCTTATTAAAAGACAATAAAGTCTTACTTTTACGAAGATTTAATACAGGATTTGAAGACGGAAATTATTCAATGATTGCAGGACATGTAGATCCAAATGAATCTTTTTCATCTTGCATTCTTCGTGAAGCAACAGAAGAAGCAGGCATAATTCTAAAGCCAGAAAATATTCAAGTTGCACATATAATGCATCGAAAGTCTACTTACAACAACGAAGAAAGAGTTGATGTTTTTTTTATTGCAAAAGATTGGGGGGGAGAAATTGAAAATAAAGAGCCACACAAATGTGATGATTTATCTTGGTTTGATTTAGACTTTTTGCCAGAAAACACTATCCCATATATTAAAGAAGCTTTACACAACATAAATAAAAACATTCCATACAGTGAGTTTGGTTGGGAATAGTTTTTCATCTTTAAATCTTTTTAAAACTTCATTAAAATAAAAACAAATAACCCAATTTCTATGTATGAAGAAATTTTTTCAGTATTAACTCCAGTTCAAATTACTTTGATAGTTGTTTTAGTACTTTTTGAGGCAGTACTAAAACTAATTGCATTATGGAAATCCGCAAACAACCATCAAAAATATTGGTTTGTTTTCATGTTTTTTCTAAATACTGCAGGAATTTTGCCACTAATTTATATTAAATTTTTTCAAAAAAAGAGATAGATTTAATATGAAAATTTTAAAAAAATGAAAGCATCTCTAAAAAAAGGCTTCGGTTTTGGACTAACATCAGGAGTAATTACAACTCTTGGTTTGATAATAGGGCTATATTCTGGAACAAATTCATTAAAAGTAGTTTTAGGTGGAATTTTTGTAATTGCAATTTCTGATTCGATGTCTGATGCACTCGGTATTCATATTTCAGAAGAATCGCAATTAAAAACTACAACAAAGGCGATTTGGGAGGCAACAATTTCAACATTTTTTTCAAAATTTATAATAGCAATTCATTTTATTATTCCATTTTTTATATTTTCTTTAAAAAATGCGATTATTTTTAGTATCTTTTGGGGACTTTCCTTAATAGGAGTTTTAAGTTTTTATTTAGCAAAACAACAAAAAACAAAACCCTATAAAGTTATTTTAGAACATGTTTTTATTGCAGTTTTAGTAATAATTTTTACTCATTACATAGGTCAATTTGTAGCGAGTTTCTAACTTTATCTTTCAGGCTTTTTTGTTTTAATGTATAAATGATTTAGATGAAAAAAACTCTACAAAAAAGTCCGAATATTATTTTACGAGGGATTAGGTTCCTTTTATTTTCTTCATTAGTTTTAAATTTAATTGTTTCAATTTTAATTCTTTTTGGAAACAATTTTGATTTCAATGTGTTGTTCGACGACGAAGCAATTTTAAGATACGAACTTTTTTTATTGGCACTTGCAACACTTGTCTTAACCTATCTTCCAAGTTATGCAAAAAAGCACAAAATAATTGATTTACCAGATATTATTGAAGCAGTAATTGTTCTCTTTATTTTTGCAGGAATATATTTGAGTGCAAATTTAGATTTATATTATAAATATTTTTGGTGGGACGATGTCTTACATACTTTGGCAGGCGTAATAATAGCAGTTGTTGGATTCCTATTAATTTACAAACTCAATTATAAATATAGAGCTTCTTTAAGCCCTTTTATGGTAGCAATATTTACATTTTCTTTTGCTCTTTCCATGGGCGTTTTATGGGAGATATTAGAGTTTATGTCTGATGTTTTTTTTGGAACTGCTCATCAAAAATGGGATTTGCCAGACTCCACCATTTTAATGGGCAAACCATATCAGGGTTCTGGTCTTAGAGATACAATGTCCGATTTAATCCTCACAGCTATTGGAGCTTTTGTAATTTCAATATTTTCATATTTTGTTTTCAAGCATGGTGATAAAAAATTGATAAAAAAAATTGATAAATATTTATCCAATTAAAAAAGGCTTCAATTATATTGAAGCCAAAAGACATATTCAGGAAATCCAAATATGTATTATTTCGCTGTCTTTATTGCTCTGTAAAAATAACCAAAAAATGAACCAAGAGCATAAAACAGGATACTAATTAAAGGTCCAATAAAATACCAGTTTGGAAAGTTTTCTTTTCCTCCTTCAATATACCATCCCAATGAGATTCCAGCCCATAAAGAGAACCCAATAAAACTTATGAGCTTCAAGTTTTTTACTTCGGCTTGTAAAGTAATCATCAAGCCTAAAGTAAAAGAAAACAGAATAGATAGCTCTTGAAGCATGCCAATAAAAAGGCTTATGTATAAAATTCCAATAAAGATTAAAAACCAATACAGAATTTTCATGTTTGCTCCTTTGTTTATGTTAAAGAACAGCTAAAATAAAATACTCGTAGTATAAAATTTGTCAAAATATAATTAAAAATCATTAGCACTTAAAAAATAATTTTTTTCTAAAACGCTTACAACAGTATTTCCAAATTTACTTTCAAAAATACAAAGTAAATTTTTTTCTAAATCTTCAAATCCAAGTTTTTCGCAGTAATCAATAATCAAATTTAATCGAGCATCTTCATTTATTTCATCTGTAAGGTTTGTATCAAAAGGAAGATTAAATCTAAATCGTAAAAAACTTTCATCATCTTCATTTATTTCAAGGTGTACCGGAATTAAAAATTCACGATTATCAATAATTAATTTTTCTTTTTTTAAATCAACAGCAATAAAGTTTTTTAGTTTTGGGAAATTCCAAAATTGTAAAAAAATATTAGAGTTATCGTCGATATATGTAATTAGTTCATTAATTTCATTCTCAGTTCTATTATTTTTTTCGATATTTCTCCCAAGTCCAATTTCAGTTTCAAATCCTAAAAATGATAGTACTGTTGTACCTGTGTCCAATGTTAGTCCAGCGTTTTCTATTATCTTTGCATTTTTATTTTCTGGATAATTTACGAAAAATAGATTTTTTCTATCTCCTTTATTTAATAAATTTGACGCAGTATTTTGTAGCGCTAGATGATCTGATGAAACAACTATTAAAGTGTTTTCATCAAGTCCAGAACTACGAATCTTATTTATAAAATTGGATATTAAAAAATCAGAACAATGAACTGCATTTAAAATAGGGTTTTCGTTATCTTCATATTCTAAATTTTCACAACTTTTAGAAAGCATTCCTTCTGGATGATGTGTATCAAGAGTAAGCATAAATAATGCAAAATTTTCTTTACTATTTGCAATTTCTAAATATTTATTAAATGCAATATCAAAAATAGTATCATCAAAAAGACCCCAACCATTACTATAGTCAGGATTTAATGTTTGAGGAATTAACTCTTTCAAACCATTTACTTCATCAAAACGATGAGTTTTTAAAAACTTCCCTTTACCTGCAAAATCAAGATCGGCACCTCCAATAAAAGACAAATAATAATTTTCTTGTTTTAATAAATCAGAAAAACAAATAGCAGAAGGCAAAAATAAATCCATCCCATTCATTGAATTCGAGTGGGAATAAGAAAGAAGAGGAATCCCACACATACTAGCAACCAATCCAGCAATTGTATGACTTGAATAATTGTCCTGTGAAACATTTGTAAAAGAAACACTATTTTCCTCTATCACCTTCAAATTTGGAGTAAGACTAGGAAAAATTTTTTCATCAAAATATGTCCTTTCAAAGCCTTCCGCATAAATAAATATCAAGTTTTTATTTTCAGAAATTTTATTTAATTTTGGAAAATTATATTTTTGATAAAAATTATCATCAGCTTCAAAAATATATTCTGCTTCAGTATTTGGAATTAATTCATTTAATACAACTCTTCCGGGATTTAAATAAAATGATAATAAAAATAAAATAATAACAAACAACGAAGAATACTTAAATCGCGAATTTTTTTTATGAATAAAAATAAAAAAAGACAAAACAAAATTTAAAAATAAAAAAATAATGGAGGAGAAAATTACGGCTCTAAATTCAGAAAATCCAGCCCCAGAAATTCCATATTTTATAAAATAGATTACTGAATTATCTATTCCATTTCCTGTAAAATAATCAGACACAAAATAAAACACATAAATACAAATTGAAAAAAATACTAAAACTGAAAAAACATATTTTAGGAAATTTTTATTAACACCAAAATAAAAAAATAAAAATATTGAAGTAAAAAACAGTAAAATCGAAAAAAACATTTTATTAAATAAAGCAATAATTATTAAAAACATAAATCTTTTGAACGATTTCTTCAAGAAATAAATTTTATTCAAAAAAAGAAATATTTATGGTAAAATAACAAGATTTAATAACAAAAAAATGATAATTACAATAAAGTATTTTGCAAAAAACTTAAGCATCGTAATAGGTCTGGTACTTATTTGGAGAGGTGTTTGGTATGTTCTAGATTATTTAGATTCAATTTTTTTAAACGGAAATCACACAATTTCAGGGATAATCGGAATTATTGTTGGATTGTTAGTATTATATTTACCAGATAAAGATTTAAAAGAAATTAGCAAACTATGACACTTATTACATTAGTTGTAGGGATAATTGCCTCAGGCATCCTTTTATATGGAGCTTCATTAAACGAGAATGAAAATATTAAAAACCCTATAAAATCAAAGAAAAATTGGTTTTTTCTAGCAGGTGCAAGTTTGATGCTTGTTTATGCAATTTTAAGTTTTTATTCATCTTCATTAACTTTGTTTTTCGTCTTGCTACAAAGTTTGGCAGTCTTGTCTGGAATCTTAATGATGTTAAATACTCCAGACAAAATTGATTTGCCAATTATTAGTTTGATTGGAACTGCTTTTATATATTGGGCATTAAATAATTATACAGGAATAAACACAATTTTTTTCATTATAGGTCTTACAGGAACAGGGCTTGGATACGCATTTGAAATGGGCACTATAAGAAGGTATTTGTGTCTAAGTTTTGGAACTTTGTTAATTGCAATTTTCAGCTTTATAGAGCAAGCATGGATTTTTTTCTTCCTAAAATCCTTTTTTTCAGCTTTTTCGTTTATTTATCTATATAAAATAATCAAACGCCAAAAAACAACTCACCCAATTATTCTTAAAATATTAAATAAACTAAAGAAAACTGAAGGTGAAAAGCCCGGACACATAAGTATGTAGCTTAAAAAATAAACAAAACACCAATGCTAGAAATCTTAACAATCATCGCCCCATTATTTCTCATAATTATTGCGACTGCAGTCGTACAAAAACATCTTGGAATAGGCGACGATTGGTCAAAAGTTTTAAATGAATATGCACTAAAAATTGGACTTCCAGTACTAATTTTTTCTAGCCTAGCCAAAACACCATTTTCATTTAAAGCCGAAGCATCTTTGATTATTGCAAATTCAATTTTTGTAATTTCAAGTTTGATTATTGCTTATTTAATCGGAAAAATTTTCAAATTTGAAAAAACATTTTTTCGAACATTCTTTATCTGTTTGGCTTTTTCCAATGTCGCTTATCTTGGAATTCCAGTTCTTTCGGAAGCAAAAGGCGCAGAAGTTTTACCTCAAGTAAGTCTTATTATCGGAATTTATTTATTTTGGATATTTACTATTGCAGTTGCTTTTTTAGACCACTTAATAAAAGAAAAAAACGAAAAAATTGCAAAAAACACTATCAAAAATTTAATAAAAAACCCATTACTTCTATCTTGTTTTTTTGGCATTATGATAGGCTCTTTAGGCATCCGACTACCCGAAATTTTTCATAAATCTCTAGACATGGTAAGTGCTTCTGTTACACCAACAGTACTTATAGTAATTGGTCTTTTCATCGGAAAATCAGAAATTGGAAAACTAAAAGAATGGATTCCTATAGCAATATTTTCAGCCCTCATATTATTCGCTCTTCCTGCAGTTTTTTATTTCGGCTTAAAAATATTTCAGCTAAATCCCAAAGATTTCTCAATTTCAATCATAGAATCAGCAATGCCACTCGCCATTACTCCGTTTGCACTAGCCGATAAATATAAACTCGATAAAAATTTCATAGCAAGATCCATAGTTTTGTCGACTATTTTATCTGTATTAAGCCTGCCTTTTTGGATTTCAATTCTTTAGGGAAAATTTCAATGAATTATATATTGTTTTAATTTTTCACATTTAGTACCCAAGATCCCAAGCCCCTCTTTTCGCCAAAGCAAAAAATACTCATTAAAAGCTCATCCAAAAGACAAAAAACGACTATTCTTTTGCAAAGAAAAATGCTATAATTATTAGATTTAAATCTAATAAATGAAAACAAATTTCCATAGCCTCAATATATCAGAAGCATTAAAAAACCTAGAATCAAGCAAAAGTGGCCTTACAACAAAAGAAGCTGAAAAAAGACTCAAAAAATATGGTCCAAATGAATTTTCAAAAGAAAAAAAATTCTCTACATTAAAATTATTAATAAGTCAGTTTAAAGACCCTCTAATCTATATACTAATAATTGCCTTTGCTATTAGTTTGGCTACAGGTCATTTAACTGATGCCTCAGTTATCTTCGTTGTTATTATTATCAGTACAGTCGTTAGTTTTATACAAGAATACAAAGCAAACGAAGCCCTCTCAAAATTAAAATCATTAATAGAATTTAAAGCAAAGGTAATTAGAAATGGAAAAGAACACGTAATACTGCAAACAGAAGTTGTGCCTGGAGATATAATTATTCTTAATCAAGGAGATAAAATACCGGCGGACAGTAGAATCATAGAATACAAAAACCTTGAAATTAATGAAGCACCATTAACAGGAGAATCCTTGCCAATAGAAAAAACATCAGATCCTTTTAATATTGGCACCTCTCTAGCAGAGAGAAAAAATATGGTATATCTTGGAACTGTAGTTGTTCGGGGGACGGGGAAAGCCTTAGTAGTAGCGACAGGAAAGCATACAGAGATTGGAAATATTGCAAAATTAGTAGGAGAAACAGCGGAAGTAAAAACACCTCTACAAAAACAACTCCTTAAATTTAGCCAATTAATCGGTATTTTTTTAGTAATCCTTAATCTTCTTATTTTTACATTCGGAATTATTACAGGAAAGCCTCTATTTGAAATGTTTTTAGTTTCAGTATCTATGCTTGTAGCTGGAATACCAGAAGGACTGCTTCCAGCAATGACCGTAATCTTATCAGTTGGAGTGCAAAAATTAGCGAAAAAAAATGGATTAGTTCGAAAAATGATAGCAACCGAAACACTCGGATCAGTTTCAGTTATTTGTTCAGATAAAACCGGAACACTCACAGAAGGCGAAATGCGAGTTGTTGAAATAATAACAGAAACAGAAAATTTAAAATTAAACGGAGAAAAACTAGAAAAAAAATTCGATATTACTAGCGATGCAAGCCATATTAAAGCACTCAAAATCGGAGTTCTTTGCAACAATGCAATAATTGAAAATCTCGACGAAGCCTTAAAAAACACTGAAATAATAGGAAATCCAACTGAAAAAGCATTAATTCTAGCAGGTCTTTCAACTGGAATTCATAAAGACGAGCTAGAAAAGAATGAAAGAAGAATAAATGAAATTCCATTTGAATCAGAATATAAATATATGGTTACAAGCCATTCTTATGGCAAAGATAGCATTGCGAGTTATATGAAAGGAGCCCCTGAAATAATTCTAAAATTTTGTAATAAAATTGATATTGAAGGCAAATATTCAGTATTAACAGATAAAAAAACAAAAGAAATAATTGAAAATTACGAAAATTATACAAGAAAAGGTCTTAGGGTAATCGCAGTTGCAGAAAAAATAGAAAATGAAAAAACATTTAATAAAGATTCAAAAGATGATCAATTAAAGGACTTCGTTTTTGTAGGACTCATAGTACTTAAAGATCCACTCAGAAAGGAGGCAAAGGAAACAATCGAGCTTTGTCAAAGTGCAGGAATCAGACCGATTATAATCACAGGCGATCACAAGCTTACAGCAATGGCAATTGTTTCAGATATGGGCATTCTTGTTAAAGAAGAAAATGTAATGGAAGGGAAAGACCTCGAAAATATTGATGATTTAGAATTGAAAAAAATCATTAACAATATTTATATTTTTGCAAGAGTAGAGCCAAAACACAAACTTCGAATAGTCGAAGCACTTCAAGCTAATAATGAAGTTGTTGCAATGACTGGAGATGGAATAAATGACGCACCAGCTCTAAAAAAGGCAGATATTGGTGTTGCACTTGGTTCTGGCACAGATGTAGCAAAAGAAACATCAGATTTAGTTTTGCTAGATGATAATTTCAAAACAATAGTAGAAGCCATAAAAAGGGGTAGGGCAGTTTTTGATAACATTAGAAAAGTTGTTTTATATCTTTTATCAAATTCTCTCAATGAAGTATTTTTAATAACTTTCTCGCTCATTTTCGGATTACCTTTAGCTTTAATACCAGTTCAAATTTTATGGATAAACATGATTGAGGATTCGTTTCCGGCTATTGCTCTTGCATTTGACCCAGTTAATAAAAACGCAATGCAACTTCCTCCGAGAGATCCAAAAGAACAAATACTCAATAGTGGTCTTAAAAAACTCTTAATATTCTTCATTCTTTTTGCCGACACAATATTATTCTCAATTTTTTATTGGGCTTTCTCAAGCACAGGCAATCCAGCTTATGCACAAACAATAACATTTGTCGGACTCGGAATTGCCTCAAGATTTTATGTGTTTTCAATTAGAGGCTTAACTCAACCAATCTATAAATATAATCCATTCAATAATAATTGGGTAAATATTTCAACGCTATTTGGTTTCGCAATGATTTTAGTCGCAATTTATGTGCCATTTTTTAACAAAATTTTAAAAACAGTACCAATTGGAGTAAAAGAATGGCTAATTCTTGGGACTTACGCATTTTTAACAATAGGAATTTATGAACTAGGAAAACTACTTTTCGTATATCTTCCCAAAAAAAGAAAACTTAATTTCACAATAAAAACAAAATGATAAAACTATTTAAACGAAAAAAATTTAAAATAAAAAATCCATTTCGACGCAAAAAATACAAAATAAAATATCCAAAATTTTTATTACTTTTAATTACAATTTGTTTTGCAATTTTATTATTTTATGAAGGAAGAAATTATGAACCACTTGAAGAATTTCTCAATTCTCTAGGCTACTTTGGCACTTTCATCGGAGGACTTTTTTACGCTTACGGATTTACATCTGCCCCCGCAACAGCAGTGCTTTTAGTTCTTTCAGAAGGACAAAATATTATATTAGCAGGACTAATCGGAGGACTTGGAGCTTTATTAAGTGATTTATTAATATTTTTATTCATAAGACAATCTTTTTCAGACGAAATAAAACAAATTTCAAAAGAAAAAATTGTTAAAAAAATTGCAAAAACCGAAAAGAAAATCTTCGGAAGACTTTCAAAATACATTCTTCCAACCTTTGCAGGATTTCTAATAGCATCACCACTTCCAACAGAAGTTGGAGTAAGCCTAATGGCAAGCATCAAAAAACTCTCCGTCAAAAAATTTATGATTGTTGCCTATATCCTACATACAATCGGAGTTTTCTTAATTCTTTTAGTTGGTAAATCGATTTAATTTTTTTTAAAAAAATTGACGACTTTTAAAAAATTCATATAATGAAATCGAAATTTATACTTATGAAAACTCAAACTTTCTTTTTTAGCTTTTTCTTTACTCCTTGAGGAGAGCTATTTGAGTTTTAAATAAAAAATCCAAATATCACTCCTTCCAAAAAGGAGTTTTTTTAACTTTAAAAACATGAAACAACAATATGGAATAGGTCTTGAATCAGAAGGATTTATTATCGATGAGAACGAAAAACCAATTTCAAAAATCGAAAACATTCCAAGTTCAGAGTGGTTAATGACTCAAATGAGAGAAAAAAATCCAAGAATCGCAAATGAAAATTTGTCATTTGAACAAGCTTCAATAATGCTAGAAGTAAAAACGGATTTATTTACAGAAGGAATAAACGCTGTATCCCAAATTTTAGAGATTCGAGATTTGATTAATCAAGTTCTGCCAAATGGCTTGTCTTTGAGTTTTACAGCAGTTCCTAAAAGGCATTTTACTTTTGAACCAGCAACAAGTGATCCAAATTCAAGATGTGTCGCACTCTTAAAAAGATGGGGGACTTTGCCAAATGGAGAGAGATTGCTCAAATCAACAGCTGTAGCATCTTTACAAATTAACGATTCAAGACCATTTGAAGGGCTTTCAGAAATGGAAAAGCTCGAAAAATCTCGCAGACTTCACAACATCTTTTCAAGTTCTTTTGACGAACTATCTTCTCATAATCCAATTATCCATGATTATGAAGGCCTTACGAGAATTGATAGACTTAAATATTTACTTCAAGAAATAAATGGGCAAAAATTTTTAAGTAAAGGTTTTCAAGATACCCACGCAGTCATTCCACCATATTTTGAAGACATTGAACAAATGAAAAGATGGCTTTGTGTTTTTTCAGATACAGATTCTTTCGAAGAAGCAGATCCTAAAAACGAACATTCAATTACTATAAAAATTAAACGCCAACCAAAGACAGATTATTGGGCAATGGAAACAAGAATTTTTGATGCAGTTGATACAGAACAAGAAATGATGAGCATAATTCATAAAGTTTCAGAAAAAGTTGCTCTTTCTACTTTCTAAAAAATTAGATTGAATTAAAAAAAACTGGGAGTAATATTGCTCTCACATATTAATTTTAAAAATGAAAAAAATACTAATAACAGGAGCAACTGGACAAATCGGAACAGAGCTAATTCTTGAACTAAGAAAGAAATATGGCGTAGAAAATGTTATTGCAGTAGGGCATTCAAGGCCTGCAAGTGGAGATCTTTCAATAGGTCCTTTCGAATCTTGTGATGTCACAAATTTAAAAGAACTAGAAACTTTATTTCAAAAACATAGTCCAGACACAATTTTCCATTTAGTTGGAATCCTATCTGCAACCGGTGAAAAAAATCCAGATTTAGCTTGGAATGTAAACATGAACGGACTAAAAAATGTATTAGATTTGAGTCTAAAATATTCAGTAAAAAAGATTTTTTGGCCAAGCTCAATCGCTTCATTCGGTCCAAACACACCAAAAGAAAACACCCCACAACACACAATTTTAGAGCCCACAACAATGTACGGAGTCACAAAAGTAGCTGGAGAATTACTTTGTCAGTATTATTTCAAAAAATACAACTTAGACATAAGAAGCATTAGATACCCCGGAATCATAAGCTACAAAACATTACCCGGAGGAGGCACAACAGATTACGCAGTCGCAGTTTATTTTGAAGCACTTGAAAAAAAATCATACGAATTTTTTGTAAACGAAGACACAGTTTTGCCAATGATGTATATGCCAGATGCAGTATCCGCAACAATCGATTTAATGGAAGCCCCAATCGAAAATATTAGTATTAGAACAAGCTACAATCTCACAGCAATGAGCTTTTCGGCAAAAGAACTTGCAGAAGAAGTAAAAAAACATATTCCAGATTTCGCATATTCTTTTAATCCAGATTCAAGACAAGAAATTGCAAATTCATGGCCAAAATCAATAGACGATAGTTTTGCAAAAAAAGATTTTAATTGGATTCCAAAATATGATCTCACAAAAATGTCAGAAGATATGATAGAAAATATCAAAGCCTTGAACACGAAAATCTAAATTTTCTCACATAAATAATAAGCATCACGATTAGTTCCCTTCCGGATGCTTTTTATTGTACCAGGAAATAAAATCAGTAAATTTTTTTTATTAGGAGCCTTATATTTTTTCAAATTATCTTCAGCAATCGTTTCTGAAGGCCTTATATCCATAAAAGACTTGTAGTTTTTCAAATAATTTATTGTCTTAAAATCTTTAACAATTTGTCTTTCTAAAGTTTTTAGTTTTATAGGAGATTTTTTAGAAATTTTTCGCTTAAAATTTGCCATTTCAAGTTCTTGCAACAAAATTTTCGCACAAGAAACTGAAATATCTTTAGTACTTTTATTCTTATGCCTCCCACACTCAACAACAATTCCAATTTTACCTTTTGGAAGACAATTAAGAGTTGTGCCTTTCAAAAACCTTGCAAAATTTTGAACATCATATTCAACTGGAAGTTTCGAAATAATTTCTCGACTTTTTTTATTCGGATAAAAACAAATTGAAAACGGAACAGAAGCCTTACTCGTGGAATGTAAATCCAAAACA
>Ga0334889_1001322_pt1 | contig 33164 bp, 22 predicted proteins | sample GraSluR1_MG_2_FD_207222 | JGI IMG/M metagenome (GOLD analysis project Ga0334889, IMG submission 207222) | Sludge microbial communities from methane-producing bioreactor in Wageningen University, Netherlands - Granular Sludge_8_08-R1 | ecosystem: Engineered > Bioreactor > Anaerobic > Unclassified...
CTAGCGATGTGGGCATACTAATGCTCTCATTGCTTCTTTTTTTCTTCTCTTCCTTAGCTTTTCTACTATATAACAAGAAGAACGCTGCTTCTCCGTTTTGAGACACAGCGTTCTTTGACAGTCTGAACAAAGGAAACTCCTTTGTCTTTATGTTGTTCCACTCGTATACCGAGCCGACAATATCACCGATTATTGCACCTAACATGGGTCCTCACCACTTTCATTTCAATGGCATGAGAATAGCAGAAATTTGCTTGGCAGTGGTCGCTTACTTGGCGACATTATGCAACACAACCTAAAAAGCCGAAGTCCTTAGTTTTAGAATCGTTCATAAAACCTAGTAGTTTCTATGACTGAATTGCTACGTATAAAGCAGCACTCGGTAAACCCACTTTATCATGTTTACCATAAGAACAAAAATTGATCTTTAGTTTTTTAAGCTTTCTCCTCTTTTCTTCCTGATTGTCTTCTTGAGTATAATGATTATTTTCAAATAGTATTCTTCTCTTCCGTCGACGTTTCTACTTGAATTTTCCCAATCGAAGTAGTTGCTCGGAGTTTCCGAACAACTGTTTTTAAGATGCGTTCTGCGAATCTAACAAAAACCTGTTCACAAACATTGTTTGCTAGTTAACTTATACTTGATATTGGTATTTTTTGGCACTAAATATCTTCTAGCTTAGCTAATATCTGTTTTAGCATTTCAGGAATATCACCCCCTGCGTTAATTGTAGCAGCTCGGTAAACGAGCTGGTTTTTTTTAAGTGAAATTCCTGCAGAACACTCAATAGCTACACAAGAAGATGTCCACTCGGGCCATTCCGAATCGAGGAATGCTTCTAAATGATCATTGAAGATTGCTACTGAGTTGCTAACAGTTTGTGCTGGGAACTCCTCCTCGGTCATGTTGAAGTATTTCAATAGCTTTTTGTTTGTTGCAATATGACAAATTTTCTCTTGTGCTATTTTACTTGAAGTCTTATTATTAGCTTTGGCTCTTGCTTCAAATCCCGAATCCGCATCAAAGACAGCGTAACAGGGAATACCTAGACTCGTCAAAATAGCATGAGTCAAGGGAATTGAGCTCTTTCCATTTGATGGTACAACGGCTACGCCATTGGACTCTAGTTTCGCCGGTGCAACTCTATCACCCAAACCATAAAAGACAGCTGACTCAGTCGTTCCTTCAACCACAAGAGCTTTGGAGGCAAACAAAGCAGGTGAAAGTTGTCCAACTGTTAGTGCATCGAGTTGCCTGTCAATTGATTCCGGGTCCTGAATTCCATCCAAAAGGCCCTTCACATAATCAACTGTAGATTTATGGATGGTCACTACAGGTTTTTCATCTGTGCTTCTTGTAAAACGACGAATTTGGTCAAAGTGTCGAGCTTCAATGAAATAAGGACTGTGAGTAGCATAAACTACTTGAATTCGTTTACTAGAATCTTCCGCTAAAGCACGAAGTACTCGTGCAAAAGCCTGAGCTTGAGTAGGGTGTTGGAATAATTCCGGTTCCTCAATCGCAAGGCAAAAAACACCTTCTGTGTCGACAGCTGAAGATTCAGCCAACACTTGTAACGCAGATATAAGTAGTGTCCTTTGGAATCCATGTCCTTGTCCTTCAATAGCTGTTACCGTAACACCATCGAGAACAGATAAATTAAAGGTAGTTCTCGGTGCTTTTAATTCCACTTCAGCTGGTGTAACTAAGATTGAACGTCCCGCGGTATAGGTAGAAACGACTCTATTGAGTTGAGTAGTTATTGAACTCAGTTGGGCTCCGAATTTCTCATCGCAAATTTTTTGTTGAGCCGCACGACTTTCTTCAACTATCCTTTTGATCTCTTCATCTGCTGCTGTGCGATCAACTGACCTTTCAAGAATTCGTCCGATAATACTTGCCTTAGCATCCTGCGCCTCTTCAGTTGCTCGAAGATCAGCTGTCACAAGCACAAAATCAAAGAGGCCACTCATCTTACCATTACTGTTGAAACCAAAGAAATTTGTTTGCAGACTTGCTGGAGTTTCAACCAGTTTATCTGTATTTCTAGTCTCCCAAGCTGTCATTGCATCTAACGCAGCCTCTTGATTGCTCCAAGTAGGTAAACCTAAAGTTGAGTCAGCTGACCTCAGTTGATTATATTCTATTTTCTTATCAGCTGCAGAACTTTTGCTGCGGATTTTAGCGAACGGCGGGTAACTCTTAAGATTAGCCGATAAAACTTCAGTTCCATCTACATAGTGTATCTTCCATGCAGTGAAAGTCGTAACATCATCAGGAGCATACTTTTCTAAAGCATTACGGTCCTTTTCGGTCAAATCCGAGAATGTAACTCTAACCTCAATGTTTTCTTCAATGGCTCCAAAAGAGCAGTCTTTCTCAGACAAATTCCCCCCCTTGCTTCCATTAAAGAACCAATCCAGCGCACGTAGAACTGTTGATTTTCCAGTGCCATTCGGACCAATTAGTGTAGTCACGGAATCAAAGATAATTTCTATATCCTTAAGTGAACGGTAATTTTTAATGTTGACAGAATGTATTTTCAAAGCGTCCCCTCCCTTTATTTATTAAAGCAACCCTCAAATTCTATCTATTAATAAAAACTCCAAACTAATACTCATTAAGTAGTCATTAGATGATAGTCCCCCCTTTATGACGGGCATTAGTAGGTTATGTGGCGAGATTTGGTGGCTTTTACGTATCATTAGGAGGTATGCTTTATATTACAATTTTCAATTGGCATCTATGTTATCTATGATTTTTCTGATTTCTATGTAATTAAGAGTATTTTCGATAGTTGATTCGTCTACAAAGAAGTTTCTTCTTAAGTGTACCTTCTTTATATACTTTAACCAATCCTTAATTTCCAATTTTATACTCTCATTGGTTTTACCTTGAACATTGAAGTGAGTTCCGTTCGCTTGCGAATCAACAATATAATGCTTAACTTTACTGAAGGCAAAAAACCTCTCAGCTCGGGAGCAATATATTGTGAATAAAACATCTTGTTTTGTTACTGAGATCTTGAGGGAACCTATGATTTGATTATATTTCCAAATATAACTAGGATAATAGATATCGTCGATCTCCCTGTAAGCATCATCATCATTTGCGTAATTTTTGAAAGCTTCTTTGCGCAGTTTCAATCTCTTCTCTTTCCAACGTTTTTTAAATTCCTTTTCCTTTATAGAATAGATTGGTAACTCATAGATGGTTTTTTCAAGCATGATGACCCTCCTTCATATTATTAACTAGATACTGATATATTGGTTGACCATACAGGTCAACTAATCGTTAACAAATACCCTATTCTTTACAATTCGTTCACTAAAAGCAAAAGCAAGAAAATTGAGTACGCCGGTATTAAACGAGCTTGTTGACCGCATTGATTGTGTATGTATCACACTAACAGAACAATATAGTGTTAGGTAGGATCAAAGTTCACTACCATCCCTCTTTTCTCTTATTGCAATTATGCTCCATATAACTTCTAAGAGCTCATAATGACATGCAAGACAGGCTAAAGTTTCTATTCGTATACATTAATGCAAAAATTATCTTATTTTCTGTGCAAAGATTTACACACATTTCTCATAAAGAACATCATTTCATTAGAAATGCCACACTACCCGAAGAAAACTAGATTATCGCCAAATTGAACTACTAATTAATCTATTGATCCTATTTCGTCAATCGAAGTTTAGAAGCAACATTTAGGTTCATATTGACCTCTAACCCCAACAAACGGAGCGAAATCCAAAACGGCTCCGTTTGTTGGTACTTTTTATTTCCCAAACATCGCCTTCAGCACATCGCCCATAAGTTTCACAACGGTTTTGGTATCGGTGGCTTGAGAAGATTTATCGGTCAACGTCTTAATAATCTCTTGCAAACTCGAAGTGAATTTGGTGTTGAACATCTTTTTAACCCACTCAATGTAGGTCACTGCTTTATTGCCCAAGTAGATTTGTTCAAACACATAAATGGTGCCTTCGCCAAGCACAGCAACAATGCTCCCCGCAACAATGGCGTTCAATGCTGCTGCACCAATGTTCAACCCGGGTATCGCTTTCGCAGCGCCAATGGCTTGTCTTGCCACGATGCTGACTGTGCCAACTTCAACAATCGTATTGAAGAGATTCTTCGACGCCTCATCTTTCTTAATCTCATATACCTGCGCCAAGGAATTCACCAAAGCTACTTCCAAAGGCATGAGTATGGTGGCATCTGGAAATGGAATAGGAACCGCTCCAACGACCACTGCAGCGGTTGTGGAAACACTAACAATGGCCTGCGACATAAATCTCTTGCGATTCAATTTATAAGCAGCAATGTCGTGTTCGCTGGATTTCATCCCTTCCGGCATCAGTTCATTGGTAGCTTCAATCAGTTCGGTGAGCCCTTCAGGAGGTGCAAATGCGTTATCGTTCAACACAAATACCTGAGCCACTACCGGTATAACTTTGCGAAGATTCTTGGTATACTTCTTCTGTTTGGCAAAGGCATTGTAGACCATTTCAATATTCCGAGTGCGATCCGGCTCCGAATAGGATTTCGTAATCACAACAATGACCGGAACCGATGGCCACATAGAAGTTGCTCGAGATAAATCATGAATGCTTTTGGCAAAGAGCTTTCCGGCGGTTCCTTCAACACAGAACCAGATTACATTGATTTGAGTATCGGCATGGCCCTCTTTGGCACTATTCTTGGACCACTTGATCACAGCATTAATAGCCCGCATGCCCTTAAACCAAGATGGTTCAAAGCCAACGGTATCGATAAGCCGGAAGTTTAATTTCTCGCTCTCATAAATAGCCAGCTCTTCCGTAGTTCCTTCTGTTCCCCACCCAGTTTTAGCTCGTTCTTCGCCAAGCAGAGCATTGATCAGGGTAGACTTCCCTACGCCGGAATTACCAATGACTAAGACGTTTCCTCTTTGCATAAGTGGCTCCTTTCGGTTTTTTAATTCAAACCAAGTTAGGTGATCTCTCCTTCTTGAACTCGAAACGCTTGCTCAATAATCTCCATCACGTCGTCAAGTTGATTCAAACTGTCTACGATTACCTCAACATCTCCGTTACCCCACTTTCCAATTCCAGTGGTATCATTACAGATTCCCTTGGGGTCAAACACCTCGCTGAACTTCATATTTATTGATAATCGTAGTTTTGAAGTCTGAATAATAATATCCACAAAGTTTGTATCCACTTTATAGGCGATATATAATTTCTTAAACTCTCGTCTAACAATAGTACCTAGGTTAAGAATTCGAGCGTTCAATTCATCGAAGAGTATCTTATTGGCAGGATTTAAATGCGGATAACTCTCCAATGTGTACACAATATTCGCATCTTCCTGCTTAAAATAAGGTTTTAGTTCGCTTTCGGTAAGTGTTGGATATGGCCATGCTTTTTGCGCTACCTCTCCGAGTATCCTAGCACGCTCAATAACTTGTTGCTCGCCCCAAGTAGTTTGCTTTACGACATATTTGTTCAAACGCAGTGCACTTTCCTTGAATCCACCAACGATCTCGAGTTTTTCCCTAAAGGAAGAATCACTCATTTCGGAATTGTATGCCGTCATCGTTAAATTACCAATCGTATGTACATATTTCTTCTGAATTTCACTCCAACTACTACCTAGATCAGCAATCCACTGTGAGGATAGCCTTGGATTCTGTGGGATAATATGCTCTATAGTCGAATTGTTTAAAGAAACAATTGATTTGTTATCCCAATTTTCAAGACGACTCAGAATGTAGCGACAACGATTAGTGTTGTAGATATCCCTCGTAATGAATGTGGAAATAAAACGTTCATCATTTGGAAACTCCTTATATGAATCCAGCAATATAAAGAAAGCTTTAACCGAATTTATATAATCATCAGATTTAATTTCGTTCTTCATGGTTGCAAAAGTCTTGTTCAATGAGTTGGTTGGTATATCACAAACTGCTCGACGCAAAACGTAACTGACACATAATTGGATTATGTCCCGAATCTCCTCAATTGAAATAATGCCTTTTTCATAGTCATCATGAACTTTCAACAAGAAAGGATACGCTACTTCCATACGTATAGCCTTCATGTCACTATAAAACGATTTCAAAATCGGATCACTACTTTTTACAAAATGCATATCAGTATAATATTTGGCGAAATTATAGATATCCTGACAAAGATTGCGAATTGTCATGTTACTATTATTATGATAAGACCTAAACTCTTTATAAACAGCATCTTTTTTGGGAATACGGCCAATTTTCATCGTTAGGTAATCCCGGAAAAAATTATCAAGTATTTCACTTTGGTTTTCATAGTCAAATAATTGCTCGGTCGGTCGCCAGATATTATTATATACATCTGTTTGTGTAATTGAGTCCAACCCCATTAGTAAATGGTTACGAATTAAATCGGAGTCTTTCAAATCCATACCGGTAGAATTCAAACTTTCAAATATCGCTTGTGGATCATCGTATTGCCGATCAAGAACTATATCAACAATTTGTAGCTTTCCGATTGCATCATACAAATCAGCAGGGGCAATTTCAAGTTTCGCAATCAAGTCTTCAAAGACTTCATAATTATCTAACACACGAGATTTGAGAGTATCGGGTATAGGTGAACATTCAATTTTCTTGATTAGGGCTTCTCTGTCTGTCTGAGTAAGTAGAAGCTTATATTTTGCATTCCCCATTTCATACTGGTTCAATAATAATGTATCTGTAATCTTGTTTGGATTCACACCGCAGTCAGTATTCTTCACCGCATAATCACGCAAGGCTATAAGGAGTAAAGTCAACGTAGTAAGTCGTTGCTGACCATCTATAATCATTGCCAGTGTTGATCCCGCTGCTGAGTCTTCATCAATTCGCACAATGGAGCCAACGAAGTGACCCTCGCGTTTTGTTTTGTGAAGATTGACAATGTCATTCCAGAGGCGATTACATTGCTCTCTCTTCCAACTATAGGTTCGCTGGTATAATGGTATAAGGTATTGACAAGTACCACCTAGATATTTATAGATATTGCTTTTGAAAGCATTCATACTATTATCCCCCTAATTCTCCATACTAACATAAACCACAAGCTAATATTTACTAATATGAACGATACTCTCGCTAAGAATGTTGGTTATTTCCATTGTTACCAACGAGACTATTACCTTAGCTTTGAGCAACCTTTTGAAATTCGTTGACAATGCTAACAACTTAACCAAGAATTTCACGTAGTTTTGCTGCAAGAATTGCTTTTCTCGCGCTATAAAATTCGTCAAAGTCCTCAAATTCAAGTGATGTGTTCTTGGGAATCAACGTTTGATTCAGGAAATCATCTTTCTGAGAATCATTCATATCATTGTAATAATCGACAAGTCTCATAGCATTTTTGCTACCATTACTACGTCCTTCTAGTAAATGGAGGTTAGGTAACCTGTTGCGATTACTTCTCCATCTATTCCAGTCCAACATTGAGATCGAAATTGGTTTGCTTCCATCGAATCTGTCAGAAGGATGCAAATGATCTTGTTCATACTTGAAATTCCTATTTATCCAGTCGAGACTTAAATAATACAAGGCTTCTCCTGCAACCCTACTACCTTTATCTACATTAAGTATATCTTCAATTCTTCCATCAGTAACTCTTAGATCGTTCATTTGGTTAAGCATATCAATAGTTATCTCTTGATCGTTTCCGTTAATCCTGCTTTTCATTTGTTGGAGCTTTCCAGTTGTTCCTGATTGAAAATAGGTAAACAACACCGCTCTAATAAGATAAGCACGAATGCCATCGAGGTTATTTCTATAATTGGGATTATAATAGATGAAATAGATGATTGGTAGAAGCACGTTCCAACTACTGGAGAATCTTCCAACATCGATCTTCATCCCCTTTAGCACTGCTTCAAGGTCGTGAAAAGCTTTTGAAAAATCTCGCCAATTATTTCTCAAATCTTCTGCTGTCTGCTTACTGATATTCGATTTTACAACATCACCATACAGCATTAGAGCAGCACGAATAATGAAATCCGAGCTGAATCGTTCATAGGAATTCACCAATAAGTTACCAAAATTAGTTTTAGCGCTTGACCAGTATGCCTCTAGAATTGACATTGTGATTTCTGATTTCCTTAGCGCTTTACCACCGCTATTGAATCTTACAAACATTTCTAAAGCATCGTCTTGCTTCATGTCTTGTATTTCCGTAAAACGAATCAATTTTTCAGTGAAAACTTTCGTATATAGTTTGTTGAGTGTGGTTCGCGCATACAATTTGCTATCTTTTGGTACGTTTTTGATAATCTCGTCAATTTTCAGCTGCCTTTGTTTAAAATCTAGATTTCTAAAGTCAAGTATTTCTTTTAGCTCAAATTGAGTTGGGCTTGTTTTACCGGCTTTTTCAGTAAATTTGATATCATACTTCTTGCTATTGTATTCTTGCTCATCAACATCAAGTTTGTTTTTGTTGAGTTCTAGTAAAATTTTCGTGACTAAGCCTCCATAACTGTTTTTCCTACCATGCTTTTGCCGAATGTGTGCCTCTCCAAAGAGGCTTAAAAATAGTGATGTCAGTCTTTGCTGCCCATCGAGAATTGCGGTATCAGACTTCTCTAACTTGATGTGACTTAATTCATAGTTAACACTATCGGCTTGCTTTCTACTGTCAAAAGTAACCTTTTGTAAGAAATTGCAAAAATATGTGTCTTTTGTTGTATTCTCCTCATCAACATGCCAAAACAGGAAGGTTGCTATTGGATAATCCAATAGAATCGAATCCCATAGCTTCTCAATTTGATCCATACTCCATACAAATTGTCTTTGAAATGCGGGCATAACGTACTTCCCGTTCTCAATATTCTGAATAGCTTCAAAAATTGTAATGCTGTTATCTATTAGTTTACTCATACCGACACTCCTTAAAGCTCCACAATAATCATCAAAAGATCTATTCTGTAATCTCGATATCGTCTTCATCAAAATATGCTTGAACTCTGGCTTCTTTTTCAAGAATGAACCGTTTTTGATAGAAGACATCGGCATATTCCAAAACCCGGTTCATTTGAGCTGTATCTATGAAGGCACCGACTGCAGCTGAAAATATCCACATGTACTTCATGATGGCTTTTTGTGTAAGCTTCTTTCCAATTTGTTCAAGAGATTCTTTAAACAGGTGCCGTTCCAGATTAGCTTTCCCAGTTTTCTCCAAAGCCTTTTTAGCAGCAGCATTTGCCAAGGCTCTAATTTGAGTTAGAAGTAGTGTTTCGCTTCCACGTTCAGCCATTTTTGTCCATCCTTTTTTCACAGTCTGCTCTATAGCCGCGGCTTTTCCAAATAGCATGAACTTTGCAATTGATCCGCTTAATTCATTATTGGTTTCACTGTTTGATGGACTTAAAGAACTAGCGAATACTTCACTTACTATCATTAACTCAGCACTATCGTTCTTTACATCATATCCATAGAACATAGCAATAGATTGAACAGCTCTATAAAACAAGTACGAACTGAGTGCCAAGCTGAATGGTAATCCCCAGAACCCAATAGAGCCGGTTATTCCACCACCAACAAATGCCACAAGCGCATCTTGACTCTTGTAAGCATTCACAACCTTGGCAACTTCATAGCTTCTTGCAAAGCATATTTGGTTAAGTTCTGTGATTTCGTGCTTCAATACAGCAGCGTTTACTTTCTCAATAATGCTTGTTTGGCTAACAGTATATTTTGCCGCTTGAGCTTGAATTTTATGAAAAGTATCCCCAACCATATCAATAGCCTGTTTAATAATAAGCTGTTCATTAATACTATCTGCAAGTTTATTGCCGCTTTCTTTCAAAGAATCTGGAATCATTTCTAATGCTTTTTTACTCATTCTTGTCATAGCACCGGATTTAACCAACTTCTCATAACGACGATTGAGCGTTTCAATTGCATTGGCTTCTCTTTGATTCACAATGGGTACCGGTACACGAAAACTCTTAATACTAGCCATGTTCTCTTTCTCCCTGCTTATTAATTTTGCAAATTTGAAGTACCTTATTAGTTAAACGTATACCGTTTGAGATAATCCCTATGAGCTTGACCCAAGTCCAGCTTTTTCAAAAAGTCTCCTAAAGAAATGTATTGAATATCAAAGTCCACCCCTATTGATTTAAACAGTGGAATAACAGGCTGCATAAGATTATTAAAATCGAGAGATCCTTTGCGTTCTTCTTTAAGCCTTTTTAAATAGTTGACTTGGTGAGCGTCAATTAACTTAGGATTTGGGAGTTCCCACACACAGTTAAGCAAAGTAAGTTTAGTAATCTCTTGATTAGTTCCTTGCATCTCTTTACAATAGTTATAACAAGCTAAGGTGTGTTTAAACACTTGGTTTGCATCATAGACTCGGAAAGATGCTTTTTGTGTTCTAAGAGTTTGTGCAATGGGTGTAAAAACAATAGCCGCTTCTTGGTAATCATAACAATCTACATTTTCATACTTCACATTTAAATCTGTGGGTGACGAGAACAGCCATTCAGCTAACTTCATTTCGCAAGCATATGCTTGTTTTGTTTCGGGATTATATAATAATGCATCTAAATTAGCCTTTGCTTTGCTTGCCGAAGCCTTAAGTGTCTTATGTTGCTTTTCAAACTCTAATTCGAAGGTCTGATAAACCCCACTGTCGTCCAATATTTTCGCATCGTCATTACCAAAAATATTGAATGTCATTGCCGACGACGAACGAAGAGCCCTCATTTTTTTCCGTATTTCATTACCGCCTCCCTGTTCATATTGAACTTGAATTTTTGGTGAAAAGGACGTAATTAAATTGTCTCCCAGCTCTTCCAAATAAAACTGCTCCTTTAGTTCCGTTCTCCCTATGGTGGTGACTTCGAAAGGTCTGTTTCCACAAATTTTTATGAATTGATCTTTCAGGAGTGACAGAACTTCAAATTCGAATCCGCTAATCTCAGCCATAGTTGCTCTCTCCTTTATGTTTATTCTTCATACAATTTTATATAGTTCGAAATTCAACAGTTCTTCGCTGCTTACCTTCCACAAAATCATAAAAAAATTGATAAAAATACAGATATGTTTGATAAGGAGCACACTATGCTTTCTCTTTCACAACCCGTTCGCTCACCAAAAACCAATATTCCTCTCAAGAAGCAGATTATTCATACCCTGTTACTGCTCCTCTTCGGGGTTCTTTTGGGCGTACTCTCAAAGTTCCTAGATGAAACACCCTCTAATTTACTACCCTCATTCTTGCAGGCGTTGGATTTGCGAAATTTCTTCAGCCGTTTGGCTATCTGGATTTTCATTGGGGTTTTGGTATCTATCTCTGCAAGTTCAGCAAAGAGGGCGGCATTGAATGTTTTTGTGTTTTTCCTCGGCTTTGTGAGCAGCTATTACCTCTACTCCACCTTTATCGCCGGCTTCTTTCCACAAGAATATGCCATGATTTGGTTTGGGCTTGCCTTTATATCTCCCTTGTTAGGTTTTATTTGCTGGCTTGCCAAAGGAGATGGTTTGCCGGCACTGGTGTTAAAGGCAGGGATCCTTGCAGTTGTGTTCAACTTAACCTTTTCTTATGGTTTTGTTTACTTCTATGTAAGGTATCTGTTGGAGTTAATCGTTTTCGGGGCCACGATTGTGCTGCTTTACCAAAACAAAAAAGAAACCCTAAAAGCAGCGGGCTTAGGCATTGTTTTTGCCATACTGCTCAAAGTGTTTCTTCCGTTTGGTTTCTAAAATTTTAGCATTGTGATCCTAGTGCTCCTATAAGCAGCAAAAAGTACGTTAAAAAGCATCGCGTCGGCGATGCTTTTTTTGCGTATCAATGTTTACTTGCAATGAATTCCTTAATTGGAGTGAAATCAACACCTGTCACCAAGCTTGCGGTGTCAAAACACACTTGCAGCCCGTTGAAGCTATTGGTAAATATTAAAACTCCAGATTTTGTCGCTAAGCTTAAACAAACAAAGGCTTTGAAGCCCCAATTGTCTCTCCCCCTTCTCTATGAGTTATTTTTCAACCATTGGATTGCCGTGTTCGCGTAAACTGCAGCACCAATGGCTAAGGCATCTTCATTAAAGACGACCTTTGGATGATGGATTGGATACAGCTCCCCACTGGCTGCATTGGCAACCAAGGCCATCATGACGCTGGGAACTCTTTCACTGATGTAAGAAAAATCTTCTGAACCCATGCCAGCTTCTTGTTTAGGGAGTTTGTCCATGTCAATCACCGCGTGATTCCCCAACAAGGCTGTGTTGTATTCCACAATTTGTTTGCGCAAGGTTGCATCGTTGGCCATGCAAGGACACCCGTGAGTAAAGACCACTTCTGCACTTGCTCGGAAAGCGGTGGCCACTGCAGTCGAAATTTCTGTCATGCGGGTTTTGACAAAAGCACGAGTATCGTCAACGATAGTCCGCAAAGTCCCGGTCATATACGCATCACTTGGAATGACATTGGAGGTGTTTCCCCCATGCATTTGTCCAATCGTCAAGGCCAGTTTTTCACCGGGAGGAACTTCTCGAGCAATGATTTCTTGTAGGGCTAGGTGCACATGAGAAAGTATGTTGAGTGGGTCTACCCCATTATGTGGCATTGCACCGTGACAGCCTTTTCCGGTGATTTTGATCTCAAACCAATCGGCTGAGGCCATAGAGATCTTGATATGAGTCGTATTACCTTTGATTATTTATTGAAGATCGACGATCAATCCTCAGTACTTGAACTGCTTAGTGAGTCTGATTCCATATCTGAAGTGTCAGAAAAGTTTGAACAGTGGTTAAGTAAAGCTTCTTTGGATGATTTATTGCATGTTGAAGATGAGATTATTACAAAAATCAGAAAACTTTGGATGGAACAGAAATTGGATTTGGTAATCAATTTCTTCAGCAGTATATATCCACGATTGAGAGTGCAAGAAGTTTCTTGCTTTCTGGCGTACCCCCGCTTCGAGAACATCTTGAATGCTGTCATCTCGGTTCAGCACCGGATTAAAATCAACGAGCTCAGTGCAAATTTGCCATTGGTCATTTCTATGAGTCCCCAAAAAGCACATGATCCTTTGGTAGATGAGTGGAATAGGATTTCATTGCATAAGCAGTTGCTCGATTTTAAGTACAATGAAATTGCAGATTACTTAATACAACAAGAGAATGACGGTCTTTCGATTATTACCAATACTCAGAGCTCCGATGATATTGTCAAATTTGAGCAGCATCATTTAGAGCAGTATTTGTCGGGGTGTTTAGATTTTAAAGTGAATGTTGGATATGGCGTTGGTAATAGGTCATGCAAGCGAAAAGAAATGCCACGAATGCAAAGAAAGAAGCCCTCACACACGGCAAAAGCTTCTTAGTAGACGAAAACAATCGTCTTATTGGCCCTTTGGGGAGCAACACCACGTTAACGGTTCCCAATGAGGTGTCGCCAAGCATCCAAGATTTGGCGAAAAATGTGGAGATGAGCCAAGGTCGTTTATAATATAGCGAGAGTATCACGATCAGCGGCAGGCGGATCATCAGCGGATACAGCTTCGATGTCTTATCCAAGCCCAAAAACCACCAACTGGCAGTTTGAACAGAAAGGAAAATCCTTCATCAAGCCTGTTCATGTCGAAAAAATGACATCTCATGCAGCAAACGTTTTTTGTAGAGATATTCCTGATAAAATAAGCATGAAGAACTCTATGCTCTTTCGTTCAATCATAAAGGAGGAAAAACCATGAAAAAGCTATGTATGGGCATACTGCTCACTCTGTGTATGTCGCTGACCTTACTTCTGACAACGGTGTTTTCAGCGGAGCTAGCTGCACCTGCTCCGACTGAGACGACTTATAAATTGTATGATGCCATAGAGAACGGTTGGTACAGCATTCGTCTTGGAACCATAGCCACGGATTACGGCGGTTTGGCTGTGGCCGTGGGGAACGACACTTTCATCCATATCGATGCTGCGGGCGACGCGGTACTGCGCACCGGCGACAGAGACACAACCTTTTATGTGGAGAAAAAGCGGGTTGTAGACCTGAACTGGCATGAAATAACCATAAAAATGGCAGATGGACGTTATTTGGGTATTGTAGGTGAAATCGATGACCGAGCGATGTATCGGGTCGGTACGAACCCCGTCTACCGTGCAACGCCCAATGGTGACATCCTAGGGGAGTTTCCACCGAGCACCATTTTGGAAGTGACCGAACTCAAAGGCGACTGGGCAAAGGTACAGTATGAAGGTAAGGCGTATTATATGTGGGCTGCCAGACTGACAAAAGTGAATGTGGGTAGTGCCCGAGTGGCGGCGGTGAATCAGCCTTATTTATGGCAAATAGACCTACGTTTGGATCAGTTTGCGTCGGTCATGCGCCCTGCCGAGAACTCCAAAATGATGGTCATGCCCACCGAGAAAAATTATCCGGACGGAGCAAAGGTGGGCCTGTCTGAACTCATTCCCGGTATTCGAAATATAACTTTTGAAGACTGGAGCAGACCGATTAGCAATACGGAAATGGCAGGACTCTTCGCGAGCGCGTTCAGTGCGTTAGAATACTACTATCCCGAAGAAAGTCCGGTGAAATGGACCAACGAGAGAATCAATACCCCTGCTCTTGACGCAATTAACAAGTGTTACGGCTGGCGGGTTTTTACGAATCCCAATATGGATTGGAGCGCAAATCCAACCTATGGCGAGTTTACCTCGTACTTAATGAAGCTCATGGACTATAACAAAAGCAAGAGCAGTAGCAGATTTTCCGCTTTTACCAAGGACACAATTAGGAGCTTTGCTATAAGTGGTGACACGAGCGAAAACGCAAAAATCACCTGGGAACAGGCAGCAACTCTTCAACTTAAAACCATCCAATGGGCAGAAGCCGAAATTGTGCGAATTGGGGAAAAGAGCCAGATCGGAGACCGCGTGGCAGGTCGCCTGATGGCAGTGCCGGAGAACCTAACATCCTCTGTGAAATCGTCTATGCAGTCTCCCACTCCAACTCCTACACCCACCAAAACGGTTACAGCAACGCCTACCAACACCAAGTTTATGTTAAACAATGCGGAAGTCGCACTGCCCGCCTACAGCATCGATGGCAACAACTATGTGAAGCTGCGGGATGTGGGTGCACTTCTTCAAACGCGCTTTGATGTGCGCTGGGAAGACGGCAAGGCGAAGCTGTATAACCATGCAACGTACACCAAGATAAGCGGTGAGCTTGCCGTGATTGGCAAAGAAAGTAAAAGTGCCACTCTCAGCACCACAGATTTCGTGTGGGGTGAGACCGGCACGGTGGTGACGGGGCTGACCGCCTATACCATCGGTGGTAACAACTATATCAAGCTGCGCGACATCGCAAAGTTGTTTGACTTTGATGTGGACTGGCGCGACGGCAAGGCTTGGATTGAGCCAACTGTGTCGCCGTACACGGAAGATTAATCGCTTAAGTGCAAAGACTCATCACGGTCGAGGATATAAAAGTGCCCTCGACCGCGATGAGTCTTTTGCTTGTTTTGACATGTTAGAATACCGTTTCCGGGAACATTTTCTTATTATATATCAATGTTCATCTTGTTTGATTTCTCCATCCTTTTTTTTCGTTTTTCTAAGTACAACACAAACTTGGTTCGTTCACTACTTCCCTCAATTATCGCGCAAGGTTTCGTAAGCACTCCGGGTTTCTTCCACGGTTTTCAAGTTAAAGACCAGCACCATATTGTCACTGTGATGCACCTCAATGGCACCACCAGTTGCTTTTACTGTAAAGCTGTTATTTATAGAACCAAAGGCCACACTTCCCACTGTAAATGTAAATTCCCCTACCGCTTTAAGAGTTCTCTCCTTTTTCTATACTCAATGATTGGCAGATCTCCTTGTATAAGATTTTCTCCCATGACTAATTCGCTCTTGATCGGCAGTTGAGTTAACACAACTTTTCGATCTTGATGCAGTATTTTTTTGTTCATAATGGAGCTTAACGAGTTTACGATTTGTTTTAAGACAGGTGTACGTAGAAACTTTTGGTAAAATCGCAGATAAATGTGCGTGTTTTCTTCATCAATGGGAACGAATGCAGCCACAATCCGTACTTGGTCCGATATAATATTTTGCCATGTGTTCGGCATTTGGAACTGCAAATGAAATAGCTCCTCATAGTTTTCGATCTCATTTGGTTTTTTAGGGATTTGACCCTGGTCTTTTTCGTTTTTCACATAGAAAGTCATACGATTATCGTTCCATTTAACAACTGGGCCATTGACGAGTCTTGAGTTGCCTTTGCCAATGGTTGTTGCATGCACAAAGGGTAGATGCACAACATCCAATTGATTCTCAATGGCACGAGTATAATGAACCTTCCAGGTTTCAGAAAAACCGCCATACGAAAATCCTTCTCGTAACTCTTCAAAAAATGGGATCTCGGGAACATTGGTTCTCTGATCGCTATACCATAACCAAATAAATCCATAGGCTTCTTTGACTAAATATGCGTTTACTTTATAGCGATCAGGAACTTTTGCATTCTTGCCATTGGCAGGGATGTATTGAACTTTGCCGCTTGCATCATATTGAAAGCCATGGAAGGGACACTCAACGTGGTTGTCTACAATCTTACCCGTGCTCAACGATGCTCCGCGGTGACAACATTTGTCGAAAATACAGTGAACCTGATTCTGATCATCTCTCCAAAAAACCAGTTTATCCGATAACCTCGTTACGCCAAGCAGCTTATTTTTTTTAACTTGCTTTGCGTCTAATACCACATACCATTGATTTTTAATCATAGGGTACCTTCCTCTTCACTAAATAAACTCTAAGCTCTGCAACATTCGGTAAATCATGGTTACCGCTTCTGCTCTGGTAATGTTTGTGTGGGGTTTAAAGCTTCCGTCGGCATAGCCTTGAATCATTTCAAGTTTGACCGCTACGGCAACGGCTTGTTTAGCCCATTCGCTGATTTCATTGCGGTCTTCAAAGCGGTCTAAATAGGGAGTGAGAAGTTCTGCGTTCAGGTTTAAATCTGTGCCGGCATAGTGCAGTGCGTTTTGGAGTATCGTTACCATCTCTTCCCTGCTGGCGTAGGCATGGGGTTTAAATGATCCATTGCTGTAGCCATTGACAATGCCTGCTTCCACTGCTGCGCCCAGTTCTCCCTTAAACCAGTCGTCTGGCTGAACATCATGGAAGAGCACCTTTTCCGGTGCGCTCTCCAAGCCAAGGGCTCGTACCACTACCGCTACCAGTTCTGCTCGGGTGATTGAGGTATCTGGGGTAAAGGTTTCTTCGCCGGTGCCGTTAATCAGAAGCTTCGACGCTAAAATCGTAATCGTTTCTTCTGCCCAGTGATTGTTAACATCGGCAAAGGTTTTCTTGTTTTCAATGACCGTGTAGGTGCTGTTGGTTCTGCGTTTAATAATAGCAGAGCTTTGCGTCCCGGTTTGTTTGAAGCGGGTCGGAACCGGAACAAAGGAGCCGTCGGGTTTTACTTCAACCCCGACCGCAAAATTGGTATTGACCGGTTTCGGCAGTTCAATGGTCCGCTCCACATAATCTCCAAAGCGGGTGACCACAAAGGTTTCGTCGCCCACCACAACTTCAATTTGGAATTTCACCGGCGTGCCCACAATTACGAAACCGGCAATTTCCGCTTGGCGGTAGGCCTCTTTGGTTTCTTCCTCGGTGGTTTGGGCGATGCTGACGTTGATTTTTGCATCACTGGCTTTGGCTCCGGTCTTTTCAAAAATGGCTTTCATGTTCATTTCCGAGGCCGGTAAGGTATACGAGGCGTAGGGGGTTTGAATCCCCAAAGAATTGCTATTTTCTGACATGGCGTCCATGAGCTTACCGCTCAATTCTACGTTGAGCGATTCCGAGCTTGGCACAACTTTGACTTGCAGGGTTGTGCCTGCATCGCTGCCGGCGACAACGTCCATCACCTTTTCTTCATCGATAGCGATATTGGTATAGGTGCCTTTCTCTTTATCGGTTTCTGTGCTGACGGTTGCCGGAATCGTAACAGTTTCTCCGTTGGCATATCCTACGCTGACGTTTCCGGTTTCGCTGGATTCTGCCGGGGTGGGTTCCACCGGTGGCTCTTCGGGTTCCTCTGGGAGAGCGGCTGTAGTTACCGTAGTGGCAAGCGTAAGGGTAGTCCAGTTGTTAAAAGCATCTTTGGCTCGCAACGTTAACGTGTAGGGGGTAGCCGGAGTGAGCCCGACGAAGTTGAAACTTAAGACATTGTCAAGACTTGCATAAAGCTTGCCGTTCAGGTCGAGGCGGTAACCCGTCACTGCTACATTGTCTTCCGCTGCCGACCAGGTTAAGGTCAGCGTGTTGGTGCCAATGTTTGTTGCAACGAGTGCGGTATTGCTTGCCCAAGTGGGGGCTTCAAAGTCGGTGCTTGAACTAGGTGTGGAGTTCGAAAGCGGTGTTACAAAGATGCCTAATCGGGTGCTGGCGTAGTAGCTGCCGGGGTTGGCAGCCGCTGCTGGGGCAGCGGCCATGGCGTAGGCAGAAAGCTCGGTGCTTCCGTCTTGCATACCTTCCTTGATTTTATGCCAATGCGCGCCATTGGAAGAGGTAAATCGGTATCCACCCGTGGTCATCATGGAGCCGGCAGTGGTGGGACTGAAAACAGGTGTGCCTGAAACATCGAAATCGCGGCCGATTTCTGCCCAGGTTTCTCCGGCATCTCGGCTTTCAAAAGTATAGGTGCCGGAAAGGGTTGTGGTGAGATAGCGAACATTGGCAACCACGATTAAATGATTGTCATCAAAGGGATCAACCGCAACAAAGTTCGGCAAAATGCTATAGTCCGGCATGCTCTCAGCAAGGTTTGGTTGCAAATTGTTCCAGCTAAGACCGCCATTGCTGCTCTTGAACAGGCTTGGCATGGCAACAGTGCTGTCGCCTTTACGCACTGCATAGATCACGTTGGTAGTACGCGCAGCCGCAACGGAGGTGATTTGCTCGTTCACTTCATAGATAGCAAGCCTTCTCCAGTTGGCGCCGCCGTCATCGGTGCGGTATAAGCCGTCGCTATTGATTCCTTCTATGTAAACACTGGCGTAAAGCGCTCTTGAAGTTCCGATTCTCTCTCCAAAGACAAGGGTATCTGCCAAGACGGCAATATAGGGCTGGTCGGGGGTCGAGCCAATTGTTGATTTGGGAAGCCCGTTATTGACTGGATTCCAGGTTAGTCCGCCATCGGTGGTTTTGTAAACGCCCCCGTAAGTAGAAACCGTATCCGTAAAGCGGGTAATGCCCACATAAACAATCAGGGGGTCATCTGGGTCCACAGCTAAGCTTCTTATGGTGGTTTGCGGTAATGCTTGGTTTCCGCTTCCCGAGGCAACAACCCAGGTCACTCCCCCGTTGCCACTCCAAAAAACTTGTGTATCGGTCGCTCCGTATAATCGACTTCCGTCCGTTGCCCAGTGTAATTTCTGTAAGGTCGTCGTACCTAGAGTAGCATCTGAAATTTTCTGCCACGTTTCGTGGGTAAAGCTTACTTCGCTGGTTTCAACTAGGCTGCCGTCCGTATTGGTGACCTTGACTGTCACTTCTGTGAGGGTCGCGTTTTCAGCAGGCGGCATGTATTTTGCGGCATAGCCATCTACCGCTGTAATCGTGCCAAGCTCTGTGTTGCCCCCAAGAATATCGTTGACGTAGCAGAGTAGATTGGGTTCCAGGGTCCCTGTTTGCTCCGCAAAATAGTAGATCTCATAGCGGTCCCCCATATTGACAATACGCCTGGGGTCCACTTGCAGCCTTAACCCCGGTTCAACAGCGCTGCTTGCTCCGCTTAGAAGAGTGCCGATTACATACCCGGTGGCTCCGGCTTTTGGAGCCAGTTTTACAGTCAGGTCAAACTTGCCATCTCGGTTCAATTCTGCGACCTTCACCTCATAGATGTATCTGCTGGTCTGCCAGAGGTCCGCTGTGTAAGTAAAGTTGCCACTTCCGTCGCCCTTCCATAGTTCTATGCTGTACAGGTTTCCGTTCGATAGTGTTTCAACGCTGGATACCAGCAGATCGAGCTTACCGTCTTCATCGGCATGGAACAATGCCTGAAGAGTACCTGGAATTGCGAAGGTAATCGGTGCTTTGAAGGTGCCATCGGCCTGGCCTTCAAACAGATAGACAGAGCCCTTGCTGACAATGAGGTCCCCGATGCCGTCTGAGGTTACATCTCCATACATGCAGTTTCCTGTAATGTCATAGGTTTCTCCCCAGGGTTTGTTTACCGGTAAGCCCGTGTATACGCCAAAGCCATCGTTCAAAAAGACTTTAATGCTCGGACCGGCATCAGGGATACCATTTAAGCCATCGTATGCCCAGTTGAACGAGATCAAATCAAGGTATCCATCTTTGTTGGGATCCCCGGTGAAGACGAAAGATCCTTCTTTCCCTTCTTTCGCATAACTACCACCGCCGGAGAATCGGCCGCTTCCGTCGTTAAGCCGGATGATTATATAGGGATCTCTACCGGTGGAAATCATATCCAATTCTCCATCGCTGTCTACATCTTCAAACAACAGAACCGGGGAAAGTAAGCCGCCCGTGGCCGGTGTAGCGATACCGTCTCGGCTACCCCAAACCTTGGTGAAATTGCCAGAACCGTCCCCTTCATAGACTCGGGTTTCGTCATGCTTACCGTCGCGATCATTGTCTTTCATCACTACTAAATCGGGGTATTCATCCCCGGTTAGTTCGGCAACCCATGATTTTTCCGGGTAGGAGATGTCGGTATCCAGTTTGTATCCTCTCAGTTGCTTCAATAAATCAAAGGTTCCGTCTCCCAGTCCGGTGTAGAAGCTGAGTCCATCTAGGTTCCGATGGGTTCCGCTAATCCATAGATCGGCAATTCCGTCACCCCCGAGGTCTTCTAACAGATAGGTTCCGTAACTTGTATTGATTCCGCTGGGTACCGGGAGGCTCATCCCCTCCACAAAGACACCGTCTGAGGCTACAGGGGTAATTGCAATTTGGGTCATGACTTTCTCATGATCACTCAAAGATTCGGCGTAAATGATAACCTTGCCGGAAGTCGGTACACGAGTAGGCGCATGGTATAGTCCGTCTTCATCAATGCTTCCCAGATCCACACCGGGCAGCTCGCCAATCGACCACTCAGCAGCTTCCGAGGCGGTAAACTGCAAGGTTCCACCGACGGTGACCTGCTTCTCTCCGGTTATAATTAGGGGTGTAGGGGTAGGCGGAAGTTGACTCGGCTTCGGTGTTACGAAAACACCGCCTCGTGTAGCAGCATAGAAGCTACCGGGGTTTGGAGCTCCCGCTGGTGCTATGCATATGGTTTGTGGGTAGAGCACGATGGTGCCTTCCATGAGTCCTTCCAGTACACTGTGCCAATGCACGCCTTCCAATTCACGGTAAAGATGGCCACCGGTAGTCATCATGACTCCAGCCGTAGTAGGGCTGAATACGGGAATACCCGATACATCGAACGCTCTGGCAATCTCTGACCAGGTTCCCCCTGCGTCTCGACTTTCAAAGATGGTAGTCTCATGTAAGGTATTACCGTTGAGTCGAAGATAACCGACCACCAAAATATGGTTTTCATTGAGGGGATCAATTAGAACGCTACTGGGTACGAAAACATACTCCGGCATACTGTCAACAACGTTTGCTTGAAGATTGGTCCAGGTAAGCCCTCCATCACTGCTTTTAAAAAGGCTGGTCAGAGGTTCGGTTGTATCGCCGCTTCGAACAGCATAGACAATACTCGCGTTGGCTGTAGCCGCTGCTGAGGGGATTTGTTCGTTACCACTATAAATGGCAACTCTTCTCCAAGTGGCCCCTCCGTCATCGGTGCGGTATAAGCCATCGGTATTGATTCCATTTAAAACCGTGCTCGCGAATAAAGCCCTTGTTGTTCCGATTTTTTCCCCAAAAACAAGGGTGTTATCCCAAATTGTAAAATAGGGGCTGTCGGGGAATCCAACAAGATCAGAGGCTGGAAGTCCGTTGTTGACCGGGTTCCAAGTCAAGCCACCATCGGTTGTTTTATAAATACCACCATAAACGGCATCGTAATCGATATAGCGCGAGATGCTTACAAAGACAGTCAGCGCATCTTCCGGATCCACGGCCAAACTGGTAATTGAAGTCTGCCGTAATTGTGGCAATGCCTGTGTTCCGCTTCCCGAGGCAGCAACCCAAGTCTCGCCCCCGTTGTCGCTACGATATACACTGGTATCGGTGGTGCCATAGAGGCGACTTCCGTCGGAAGACCATTGCAATTTTACTAACGCGAGGTTGTCTAAGGTGTAATCCGATATTTTCTGCCACAGATAATGAGTAAAGCTAACTTCGCTAGTCAAGGCTTGGCTGGCATCTGCATTGGTAACCTTGATTGTCACTTCTGTAAGGGTTTCGTTCGCTGCCGGAGGGAGGTATGTGACGGAGTAATCATCTTGCACTGTAATCGTACCCAGCTCTTCATTACCTCCGAGGATGTCATTGACATACCACAAGAGTTCTGTTTCTATGGCGCCAGTCTGTTCCACATAAAAGTGCATATAATAGCGATTCCCCATATTGACGATGTGTCTGGGGTCAGGAAACAGCCGGATCTCCGACTCAAGCGTATTGGCAATTCCACTTAAAAGAGTGCCTACTACATAGCCCGAAGCTCCGGTTTGGGGAGCGATTTTAAGAGTCAAATCATAGGTGCCGTCTCGATTCAATTCGTTGACTTTGACTTCGTGAATGGTTCGGTTGCTCTGCCAGAGTTCGGATGCGAACGAAAATCCGCCATTTCCATCTCCATTCCACAGTACTAAGTGGTAAAGGTTGCCGCTGCTTTGCATTTCAGTACGGGTGACCAGCAAATCCGGATACCCATCGCCACCGGCTTGAATGATTGTTCGTAGGTCCCCGCTGATTGCTAAAGCAATGGGGTCGTTGAAGCTGCCGTCGGCTTGGCCTTGTAAAAGATAGACCCCGCCCTTGGTAATCAGCAGATCCCCGATGCCGTCTGCGTTGAAATCGCCGTACAGACAAGTTCCTAGGGTAGCATAGGTGTCTCCCCACAGTTTTTGCAAGGGTTGTTCGCTGTAGCTGCCGTCGCGATTGTTCAAAAAGACTTTGACGCCCGGTCCTGCATCTGCCACGCCAACGATTCCGGTTGAGGACCAGTTGACTGAAATCAGGTCAAGATAACCGTCATTGTTTGGGTCTCCGGTGAAGAGATACGATCCTTCTCTGCCTTGTTTGGGGTAACTACCACCTCCACTGAAGTGTCCGTTACCGTCGTTGAACCGTATAATAATGTACGGGTCCCTACCGGTAGAGATCATATCTATATCCCCGTCGTTGTCCACATCTTCAAATAAAAGGACCGGTGAACGCACGCCTCCTGTGGCTGGAGTGGCAATGCCATCTCTGTTACTCCAAAGCCGGGTAAATTGTCCGCTTCCGTCTCCGGCATAGGAGCGGATTTCATCGTAGCCGTCGTCGTAATCATTGTCTTTCATCACGACCAGATCCGGGAATTCATCTCCGTTCAGTTCTGTGATCCACGATTTGTCGGGGAACACGATATCGGTTTCTAGTTTATATCCCTCTAGTTGCTTTGCTAAATCAAACGTGCCGTCTCCAAAGCCGGTATAATACGAAAGTCCTTCTAGGCCTCGGTGCTCTCCGCTGATCCAAACATCGGTGATTCCGTCCCCACCGATGTCTCCAAACATATAATTGCCATAGCTTGTGCCGATTCCGCTGGGCACCGGGACACTCATCCCCTCTACAAAAACGTTGTCGGAGCGAATGGGGTGAATTTCGATTTGGGTCATGACTCGCTCGTTGTTACTGTCTGCTTCGGCGTATATGCTTACTTTACCGGAGGGAGGCACCCGAGTAGGAGCACGGTAGAGACCGTTTTCATCAATACTGCCCATATAGACACCAGGCATTTCCCGAAGTGACCATGTCACCGCTTCTGAAGCAGAAAGCTGAATCGTAGCACCGGCAGCAACTCGCTTCTCCCCGGTGATTGCCAAAGGGCCAGAGCTGGTAAGGGGGCCAGATTGCAGAATACAGCCACTGGCGCCGACCGCGACAAACGTGTTGTTCCCATAGGCAACCCCGCGTAGAGCTTTATACGGGGACGCGGTATAGCGGTTAGTCCAGGTCAGTCCGTCTGCAGAAGTGAGTATTTTTTCGTCCTCGGTCACGGCAAGAATCGTGTTTCCGTCTGTGGCAAGATCGCGAATGCTTTTTGTGGGCTGTTCCAAGCAAGTCCAATTCACAGCATCGTCCGAAAGAAAAAACGCACCCACATTATTTCTTTGTCCCACGGCAATATATTGGGTTCCGGTATACAGAATATTATAAATGCTGGCGGAAACCCCTGCATCTGCATAGGTGCCATTGATCATCCAATAATCCTTGCCAAAGGCTGAAACGTAGGTGTTTTTGTTACCCATGGCAATGAACTCATTGTCCCCATAGGCAATGGCAAAAATCGCATCGGAGCTATCCAACCACCCGCGGTTCGCCATCTTCCATTCTGCCTTGTTTTCAGAGTAATAAACATTATAGTCACTGGAGGCTACCACCACGTTGTTGCCAAAAGCAACATTATATAGAGGCTTAGCAAAATTGCTAACATCGGTAAAGGGTTGAAGCGTCCAATTCATACCATTGGTAGAGGTCAATACCAAGCCGTCTTGCCCGACCGCATAAAAGGTAGCGTAAGCTTCCACATAGGTAACAGCATAGATTTGTTTATTAAAGTGCTGCGTCACCGCTGTCCAAGTTTCACCGGTAGCAGAATACAAAATCAAATCCCGCCAGGTTCCCGCATTGTTTTCGGCTCCTACTGCCACGAACATGTTGTTACCATAGGCAACGTCTTTTAGATCATAGTTCGTGTTTTCTCCGTTACGTAAAGTCCAGGTGTCTAGACCCCCATTCACGGCAGCCTCCATAATTGGGCTCACACAGACCGACCCGATTAAAAAGAGCATCATGGTTAAGAATCCGAGTTTCCACCAAATTCGCTGTTTCATCTTATACCCTCCTCAAACTTTAGCAACAACCGTTATCTAATTCTTCCAATCATTATACGTTATAAAAAGTTCGATATTTCTCCAATGCTTACCTTCCACGAAACAATAAAATCACTTGAAAAAATACAAAAAAAGAAACACCGATCCTCGCTAAGCAAAAAGCCGAGTCTTTAGCAGTAGCTAAAGACTCGGCTCACTTAATTTTTCCTTGCTTCAATTACTTCGTAACAAATTCAATGGGGATGACCACCACATTGCGGTCACTGCCATCCTTCATACTGACCTCATAGACCTCCAATGTACCATATCCGGAAGCGGTTGCAGGATACTCAAGAGCCACATCAAAGGTTCCGTGTGCCGGTGCTCCGTCTGAGGACATGGTTTGACTCTGTACTAAGACATTGCCATTGGCATCTTTTAACCGGTAACTGACCATCGCTTCAAACACCTGAGCTACTCCCTGAATATGAAGCGGGCTGGTCACCGTTTGACCGGGCACCGGGGAGGTGACCCAAATGGCAGGTGCATACACAGGGGTGAGATCGCGTTGGAAGGGTTGGATTGAGAGATCGATATGACCCCACCAACCCATGGCGTTCTCGGCGGAACCTTCCACAAAGAACTGCACTTGCTCAATAGACGGGAACTCGGTGAGCGTGTTGACAATGCTGGCAATACCCAATGCTTCTGCGGTGGAACCCACATTTGCATTGAGAACCTCTTGGGAAAAATCAATCGTAGCTAGACCGTCTTTTATGGTCAGCCCTAAGATTTCTGTTCCTTCGGGCAGAACACGATACGCTCCCTCGGTCTGAGGAGTGCCGGAAATCAACTCGTTCAAAGCGGCTCGAGCAATGCCTGCGCTTTTTTCTACAATATGCACTTCTCGCACCAGAATCATGTCGTTGGTGGTGGCTTTAATGTAATAGACGGCCACATTCATGGTCTGTTTGGCAAAAGCACGGCTAATCGTTACCAAGGCTTCGGCTCTGGTGATTGGGGCGTCCGGTAAAAAGCGACCGTCGGGATACCCGAGCATGATTTGAGCATCTGCTACATTTTGCACTGCCCGTTTGCTCCAAGCGGCAATCGTTTCTGCATCACTAAACGGCAGTGGATTTTGGGTCAGACCAAGTAGATTGAGACGGTTAATGATCACAGCGGCTTCTTGACGCGTAATCTCCCCTTCCGGGTCGATGGTTCCGTCTGGGTAGCCAAACACATAGCCTGCAGCGGTTGCTTTAGCGATTACAGGGGCATACCAAGCGTTGCTGGGGACATCGGTGTACGTTATGCTACTCTCCTTGGTGAAGGCGTAGATGTTGTTGGTCCATGCAAAAAATTCAGCGCGGCTAATCGAGTTTTCGGGTTTAAAACTGCCGTCGGGGTAACCTTGAGCAATTCCGGATGCTATGGCTTGTGCAATGGCATCTTTCGCCCAGCTTGTATCGTAGTCATGAACTAGGGTTTCAGCAGATGCTATGGGTGCTAGGGTGAAGACAAGGGAGAGAGACAGGATCAAGAGACAGAATTTCTTATTGATCCGTTTCATAATGAACTCCTTTCTTGTAGATACTATGCAAATATTCTTTGCCACGAAATCGTTCGGTCCTGCGTTCTAGGCTGTCGGTAAAGCCCAAGGACTTCACCAAAGCCGAAGAACCTATGTTTTCTTCATAGATGCAAGCGGTGACCGTGTTGAGTTGAAGCGTGGGAATGATGTAATCTAACATCGCTTTGACTGCTTCTTTGCCAAAGCCTTTTCCCCAGTATGCCGGCTGAAGGTCATAGCCGATTTCGCAGGTTCGGGCTTCGGGTTTCCAAATGTGAAAGCCTAAGGTGCCAATTTTATCGTTATTCTCTTTTAACCGGATGATCCAACGGTGCGCTGTGATTTTCTTCTGTTGCGTATACATTTGAACGATCTCGAGTGCGTCTTGGAGTGCTTGGGTGGGTTCTGCATCGAAAAGATAACGGTTGACATCGTCATTGGAAAATTGCTGAAATATGAAATCAACATCGTCCTCTGAGATGCATTTTAGGATGAGGCGGTCGGTTTCAAGGTCGTGTAGGATCATGGTTACCTCCTTGGTAGGATCTACGTTAAGTCTGCAATAAATGAATAGTCTTCACTACGTAAGCAAAAGCTTCGGGATCTAACCTTCTTAATGATGACAATACTGCGTATTTTGAGTTTGAAATGTTCTCTTGTGCATAAGGTAAAAAATCTTCAATTCTCTCGAACTCGGTTTTTGTCAAAATGCATGCTGCCATATACATAACTTTGCAAGCCATTTTTGCAGCAGTTTCCCGATTAAATCTCTCACTATAAATATGAAAAGTAATCCCCTGTATCCCCTTCAGAAACAAAGTGTATTGTTCTTTTTTGTAGTTCCCGCGTCCAGCGACACACGCAGCAGCCTCGATCGTATCTTCCAAGACTTCCTCTTCCGTTGTGCTTAAACTGCGATAAGTCATCTCGGTTTTAACTGTGGAAATATATGAACTATATACATCGTTGAAATCATCACAGACATCTATAAGAGTAGCAATATCATACATTTGCTTCAGAATTTCAACTTCTTTACCTACACCAAATTGAATTCCGGTAGTGTAAGGAGCAAATGCTGTAAGTTTATCTCCAAGGATACAATTGGCACTTGGCATGTAAACATTCGAATATGGATCGTGGGTGATTAAAAAATCGTGTGTTATTCTCTTTTGTATTAATTTACTATAATGATGATCTTCGTATACAATGTCGAGTAAGATATAGAATGGTCTTTTCGAAATTGGAGAATCATAGGTATACTTATAATGCTGCTTTACGATATTGTTCTTCCCCATACGATTTTGTTGCTCTAGAGAAATGAACGGAAATATCTGTGCTGCTCTCTCAAGGTAGGGCTGAACATTGGTTCCGGGCTTTACGATAATATCAATATCCGTCGATAATCTCCTCGGTGTTTTCAATAACAGCATTAAACATGTACCACCTTTGAATATAAAAGGTAATCCTGCTACTGCTAATGCTTCTAATAAACCGAATGCATAAATACATCTTTCAAGAATAGTATGATCAACTCGGACATTTCCTTTGATTCTCATGATGTGTTCTAACGTGAAATTCTCTCTAGATAGCAATTACTTAACCTCCACAACAAGCTCTGCATCTGTTTCTTCTGTTAAAAAGGCATAGATTTCTCTGGCTTTATTTCTTCTTTTAGCATAACGAAACATACTTGTTTGGTTTATATTGTACTTTCTGAACATCTCACTTACTGCATCAGGAAAATCTGCTGGGGACAAAATGTGAAACAAACTTTTATTAGCAAAAAGATCTACAATAATTTTTTCCAAAAGCACATTATGAACATAAGGTTTCCCTTTTGGAGCTTCTGTAATAAGACGATTGATGATTACGGAGTCATGCTCTCTGTATAAGAGCAATTGCTCAGTGGTTGGCATTAACAAAACACTAGTACTCTGCAAAATTTCTCTTAGAGAATGAAATACAACTTCACACCCAATTTTTTCGATTTCAACAAAAATAAGATTATTCCCGAGCTGATGATTTAAGAACTCGTTAAGCCAGATGAGTTCCCATATCCGATAATCCATTAGTGGAAACTTAGTCTTCATAAACTCGATTATCTTTTCAGCAGTGGAAGAATACACATTTCTGTATTGCCTTTTCAGTTTTGCTTCGTCTGCTTTTATATATAGATTTCTTCCAACCCTCAGAATAGATTTTCTCTTGAGCATTTTTCCTATGTGGTAACGCAGTTGGGTTTCTTTTACCAAATGATCTGTATGCTCAGCAACTTGATAGATCTCTTGTCTCGTATAAACTTCATCCTTCATGCCCACCCTCCTTGTCTTTTCGGCAAATTATGATTTTTTTGCCGTTATGGCTTTACGATACCACTCAAGGGGCCAAAAGTCAACAGCCGTATCGGCAATTATCATAATTATTGCCGATACGGCTGTGGTGGGTTTAGCATTCGCCTCCCTCGTACACAACTCGATTTGCTCCTCCGTGATCCAAATACATACGTTCTCTACGCAATAGATCTTCAGCTTCGGTGTCATTGGGGTAAAATGAAAGGTAAAGTTTCAAGAAAAACACGGCTTCTTCGTGGCTTCTGGCACAGACCATATTGAAGACCAGATTGATCAATTCGTCTTGGTCTACACTGATGCCTGCCGGTGGGTTGGCAAAGAGTTCTTTGGCGGTTTTGGTTACCGCGTCGTAACCCCCTTGTAGATATGCATCGCATAATAAAATCGTCCATGAGACATCTCCGACCGAATAATCGTGCCCGGTGATTTCTGAGGCAAGCGCATGGTTAATCTGCTTTCTGCTGTAGGATTCATCGTTCGACATCATCACCGCAGCTTTGTTCAACTCAGGGAAGAACATGAAGAAGTCGGTCCAGCCAAAGCCCATACCGCCATGGCTGACAACCTTTTCTCCTTCAAAATGGCCCAACATCCAACCCAACCCCATTTTTTCATAAAAGGGCGGTGGCCTTCGCGTGGCAACGGCTGTCCAGAGCAAGTCCAGCGAAGCTGCGGAGACGATCTTTTTGCCATGCATCGTGCCTCGGTTGATCAAGAATTCTCCAAAGGTTAGCATGTCGTTCAAGGTGGAGTGCAGAGAGCTGGCCGGAGAGTCGCCGCGGTGATTCGGATAGTTTTGGTTGACCTTCATGGCCGGTGTACGCAAGTGTGGAAGTGCAAGACGGTTCTTTGGCACATCGCTTAAAAGAAACGTGCTGTCTTTCATGCCAATGGGCTGCAGTAAAAACTCTTTTAGATAGGTTTCAAAAACCATACCGGTTTGTTTGGCGATAATGTCCCCTAAGATACTATAACCCAGATTGCTGTAGTATAATTTGGTCCCGGGTTCGCTGCGCAGTTGTAACTTTGCCATGGCGCGGACGAATCGCTCCAGTGCGTCGTCGTCGGTTTCGGGGTTTTCCATGAGTGTGCTGTATTCATCTTCATCAATATCGGGCATGCCGGACATGTGGCCTAACAACATGCGGAGGGTGATCTTGCGGAAACGCTCATCATCCAGTTTAAAATAAGGCAGGTAGGTTACCACGGTTTCATCCAACTCAAGAAAGCCACGCTCCACCAATTGCATAATAGCGAGCGCGACAAAGCTTTTACTGATTGAAGCGATGCAAAAAATCGTATGCTCGTCTACCTCGGCGGGTTTATCTATGCTTTGTACACCCAGTGTTTGTTTATAGGTCAAACCGTTTTCATCTACAATGCCAACGGCTAAACCAGGAATTTTCCACTCTGTAAATATTTGCTGAATCGTTGTGTTTATTTTCTCTGTTTTCATAAAAATCTCCCCTCCTTTGTAGGTTAAGAATACTGCTATTCCCAATATTTGTCAACAAAAGGGATTTGTGCTTTATTTAACGAATTATGTTTTTTATAAATAGAGAGGGAGAGGATGTTATGAAACGATTTCGATTATTGCTGCTCGGGGTATGTGTTCTATTGATAATGTCAGCTTGTTCCCAAACCAAATGGAATGAAGTTGACGTCAAAGAGTTCAACTGGCAGCCATTTATGTGGCTCCCTTACGAATTTAGCAATAAACTCTATGATAAAGCAGCAATGTTTTTACCGATTCAATTTGAAGATTCCGAAAAAACATATTGGATGCAACTGGACACTGGATCCTATAGCCAATTCGATGGAATCACCTTCGATTGTGTAAATCCAGCTCATAAAATCATTCAGACCAATTCCTCTTATAACATAGTAAGATTCAACGGAAAAATCGCTGGCTATGAAACCCAAAATGCCAAATTTGTTTCAAAGAAAGATTGGGGGGGAATTATAAAAGAATCCGATCAATGGATAAACATCGGTACCTTAGGTATGGATTTCTTCCTAGATAAGATTCTCGTTATAGATTTTCCCAACAGCAGATTGGCCATTGTCACTTCTGGAAGCCTGTTACCAACGGAAATTACTAAGGATGTCACATACTACCCTGCAGAAATGATCATTAACTTATTCTCAATAAGTCTTACAGTAGAAGACTCTTCACTCAAGGCTGCCTACGATACCGGCTCAAGTATTTTTCCATTGATTCTCAATAAAGATCAATGGCAACAGCTTACCGGTCGAGATGGGACCGAACCCGAAAATATCGTTCTGGATGTACCGGCTTGGGGAAGCAGCTTCATCGCAATTGGTGCACCTGCACAAGAAGAAATGTTCTTATCGGATTTGTCACTAGGAAACCCTGAAGTTTATTACAGAGAAGATAAGCCCGATTGGTTTAAAGGCTCTGGAATTGACGTGATCATGGGAAATGAACCCTTTTATGATGACTCTATCGTGATTTTAGATGGAATTAACATGAGGTTTGGTTTGGTAAAGGTGAAATAAAAGATAGTGATGTATCCCGTTCTTGATTTCTATGCTCATTTGGATTTCAAAAAAAGCATAAAAATCAACTTCCCCTTGACTTTTATGCTTGTTTCATTTATGATATGAGCATAAAAATCAATGGAGGTGGGTTACTTGGCTTTGCCCAATGACTTATATACACTTTTTAAGGAAAATGGCGGTATCGTCACTACCGCTCAAGCGAATGCAATTGGAATTTCTAATGAACGCCTGCGCCTATTAGTTCAGTCAAACGACTTGGAGCGCGTAAATTTTGGTGTTTACATTTTGCCTGACGAGTTTATTGATAAAATGTATATCACCCAAATTCGACGACCGCAAATCATTTATTCACACGAAACAGCGCTATACCTACATGATATGACCGATCGTGACCCGTTAAATTATTCAATTACTGTTCCCTCTGGTTATAATACTACCAAATTGCGAGCTGAGGGTTTAAAAGTGTACACCATTAAACGCGATTTGCATCGACTAGGTATAACTGAGCTTAAAACCGCATTTGGTCAAAGTGTGATTTCTTATAATTTGGAACGTACCGTATGTGATTGTCTTCGAAACCGAAACCAAATGGACCTTAGCATTTTGACCGATGCTATGAAACGTTATGCGAAACGAAAAGATAAAAACCTACATTCATTGATGCAGTATGCAGAAATCTTCAAGGTCACGAAACCACTTAGAAGTTATTTGGAGGTACTCTTATGAAAACAGCTACTCAATTGAAACATTGCTGTTATTGAGGAAAGCAGTATTATGCTTGATCTTTGGGAAAGATATCGAAAAAATTATAGTTATGCTACCGTAATCACCTGGGAAATGGTGATAGATGCAGTAAAATCGGTTTTAAAACTCTAGGCTCTATTCTACTTTACAATCAACATCTTGAAATAAGGATCTGGAAAACCCCATAAAAAAAGCAGAGCCAACACAAACGTTGACTCTGTTTTGTCGCCTTATCCTCTCTTCTTCACCGCAACCCAAACTTCACTGTAAGCATAATTGCTCTTATTGGGGTCCATTTTGGTAAACGAGAATGTAGGGGCTTTAACCAACTCGTAATTGGAACTTGGGAGCCACTCCGCATAGACACTGGCCATGGTATTTTGCAGTGTTGCCGGGAAAGGTCCTTCATTGGGAAACACTGCCCAGGTTTGAGCCGGTACCGGAACAACTTCCAACTGTTCACCCGCTTTGTCGTGTGTGCTTAGAACACCAATCAGATGGGTTAGCTCGCCTTCTTCTTTTAGGAAATCGGCATCGGCTTCATACGAAGCACTAATGATTTCATGCGGTTCCACATTTTGCAGGGCACGCATTTCTTTACGCTGCTCCGGGGTAATGCTTTGCGCCAGCTTCACAATCTCCTGGTTGACTCCTTCAAATTGCATGGGTACACGCCTGCTCACCCCCACAAAGTTGAAAGCCGCTTTGTCAATAACCTTGTAATCCATAGTAACGCCACCTAGTATAATAATGTCATAGCCAATAAGACTGGCTATGCAGGTTTCAAAGCTTGACGGTTTCTGTAGACACTACGTTAATCTTAAGGTATTCTTTCACCGATAGGGCAAACAATGTACACCTCCTCGGGAAATCGATTTTTATCGATTTATACCTACTGTTAAGTCAATTAATCCATTCAGTGAAGATTTATGATTAGGCTGGTTGGGAACCGTCAAGCGGTTATACCTGT
>Ga0334889_1001339_pt1 | contig 32836 bp, 37 predicted proteins | sample GraSluR1_MG_2_FD_207222 | JGI IMG/M metagenome (GOLD analysis project Ga0334889, IMG submission 207222) | Sludge microbial communities from methane-producing bioreactor in Wageningen University, Netherlands - Granular Sludge_8_08-R1 | ecosystem: Engineered > Bioreactor > Anaerobic > Unclassified...
GGAAGAAAAGGTAGCATTTGTCCCTGGTGATGCTTTCTACACTGATAATCCAGAACCCAATACTTTGAGGTTGAACTTCTCCAATTGCTGTGAAGAAGAGATCATTGAAGGTATGCAGAGATTGGGAGATGCTATAAAGAAAATGAAATAATTAAATGGAATTTTTTAAAGCATAACGGAGACCAGGAAATGGCGATTAATTATATATGCCCATTATTGGCGGTTCAAGATATGGAGAAATCCAAGAAATTCTATACAGAATTGCTGGAACAGGAATTGGAAATAGATCACGGAGCTAATGTATCTTTCAAGGCTGGTTTTGCCATCCATGATGCCCGACACTACCAGGAGCTTTTAAGGGAATCTTCACCTATAAAGACAGATGTTAAGAAGAATTTCATGGAGTTATACTTCGAATCTGATGACCTGGAAGGTATTCAGGATAAGTTGGAGTCCGATAATGTTAGATTCGTTCATAAGATTACCGAACAACCATGGGGGCAGAGGGTGATGCGCTTTTATGACCCTGATGATTACATTATTGAGGTGGGTGAGCCACTGGATATTGTGGTGAAACGTTTCGCTTCCCAGGGACTTGCCATAAAAGAAATTTCAGAAAGGTCTTCCATGCCTGTTGAATTTGTGGAAATGGTTCTTGGACAAAAATAGTGACATAAAAATCATTAGTTATTTTAAAAAATAAAACATCATTGTTAAAATAATTACTTTAATAATCTAATGAAGATGGTGTTTTAGTAACAGAACGCAGTTTTATCCGGCTTTGTGGAGACCACATAGGCCTATTCACAAGAGAAAAAAAACGAAAATTTTTATTAAATCCTGATTGTACCCAATTCAATAATTGGGGTTAATGAGGATATGGTTTCGTCATTACTGTTTCGTCATTACTGTAATTTTTAAAGAATTGAAAAAATAAGAGATTACAATAAATTTACTATTTCACTTTTAAAACAAGAACCTTATCAATATGGTGGCCATCCATATCCACCACTTCATAATAAACATCATCTAACTGGAATGATTCCCCAGTATCCGGTATTCTCCCCAAATAATTCATTATAAATCCACCCAGAGTCTGATAAACACTTAATTCTTCATCTGATAACTTTTTAACTCCTAATATCTTTTTAAATTCATCTATTGAGATTGCCCCGTCAATTAACCAGCTGCCATCTGATCTTTGTACAGCTTTGGGTTCATCTGGCTCGTCTATTGCTGGAATTTCTCCAACAATTGCCTCTAAAATATCGTTAAGGGTGATTAGTCCTTCAATACTTCCGTACTCATCTACAACTATGGCCATGTGCACGTGATCTTTAGATTCCTTGAAAAGTTTGAGGATATCCAAAAGATCTGAACTTTCCGGGACAATAATAGGCTTTTTCAAGTATCTTTTTAGGGTGTTACCATCTTCAACTTCAACACCGAAAAGATCCTTTAACTGTATAACACCCAAAAAATTATCTAGTGAATTTTCTGCCACCGGAAACATGGCCCTTTTACTTTCTATTATTTTTGAATTGATATTATCAACTGGTTCGGTAACATCAAGCCAGATGATTCCAGTTTTGGGTGTCATGAGGGATGAAACTCTCCTATCATCTAACATAAACACTCTTTTTATTATGTCCTCTTCGGTCTTTTCGAATTCACCCGTTTGAGTCCCTTCCTCTATTAACAACTTAATTTCCTCCTCTGAAACTTTTTCTTCATCTGGTTCCTTTATTTGGAGGATTTTAAGAACTAATTCCATGGATAAACTTAGTAGCACAACCAATGGCGATGTGATTATTGACAGGTATTTCATGGGTTTTGCAATTTTCAAGGCAATACGTTCTGGATTGTTTAGGGCAATTCTCTTGGGAACCAGTTCTCCTATTACCAGGGATAAATAAGTAATTATCAAAACCACGATTAAAAATCCAAGTATTTCACTGTAAGGTTGTAAAGATGAAACTGTTCTAATATTATTGGATATTGATTGGGCAATGGTAGCCCCACCAAAAGCTCCTGCCAAAATACCAATGAGAGTAATTCCGATTTGTATTGTGGATAAAAATTGATTCGGTGATTCAGCAAGTTCAATAGCTATATCTGCATTCTTATCCCCGCTTTTACTAAGTTTTTGAAGCTTAATCTTCCGGGAAGTAATTATTGCAATTTCAGAAAGAGCAAAAATACCATTTAAAGTTATTAAAATAAGTATTATTAGAATTTCTATATATATTAAATCCATTGTTTATCCCAACGTTCTTAATACAATTATTTGAGTATTATAATATATAATTTAATATTAATTGTAAAATAATACTTTTATTTAATTAATAATATTTATTGAATTAGAATTAAGCGCAGGGGACGGGATTTGAACCCGCGAGATCCAAAGGATCATGGGATTAGCAGTCCCACGCCGTACCAGGCTGGGCCACCCCTGCAATGATTTATGTATTTAATAATAGAAAAGCGGGTAATCAAAACATTGTTCAATCTACTATTTAAAGATTTAATCTAGTGATTTGAGAATGATTCATCCAAATTTTAGTAAACCAATTTGAATATCCCACTTATCATTCAGAAATACTAATTCCTCAATAATATCTAATTTTTTTTAATCAAACTTTTTTAAAATAGTTTGAAGTGGGCGTGTTCAAAGGTGGACAGATATCCTGGCTGCTGGTTATCCAGAAACCCAGCTCCGCCCCGTTGCTCCACAAGCATCAGCTGTCCAGGGTAGAGCTGCTTCTTTCCAGACCTGACCCGTTCTCCTGGTTAAGACAGTTTACTCTGGCCCTCCAGCCAGAACCCTGCCACCACTGATCCTGCAGGACGAGGTTTCCGCGCTGTGATCCTGGGCCAGTAACCATTCAAACTGCCGCCCCTTGAACTTCGACTGCACCATATAGGGGATGTGCGCTTACAGAGGACCCCTGACCCTCCAGTCTAGCCCAGTTATTGTTGGTTTTGATGGTATTTTAAGGTTGCGATTTTTTTTAAATTTAAGAATCTCAATAATAATCATACCCCCTGAACACTATAAACCATTAAAGATGCGATAAATAGAAGATATTTTTGATTTGAATATTTTTAAGCTGTTTATAATGGTTATAGATATGGATTTTGAATTTTTTTCAGAAATTAATAATTTCAGAACTGTTCGGAATAAAAAATATATGGAACTAAGGTTAAACTAATAGATTAGAATTTAATGCTAATGATTAGGAGGTATATGATGAAAGCAGATGCTGTTAAAATTGGTGAAGGTGTGTACTGGATTGGAGTGATGGACTGGGATATCCGCAGTTACCATGGTTACACTCTTAAAGGAACAACTTATAATGCCTATTTAGTGTTCGGAGATGATGAAGTAGCCATTGTTGACAATACATATCCTGGTTCTTCTGCACAATTATGGGGAAGGATTGAAGACGCTTTCCAGAAAGAGGGAAGAGACTTAAAAATTGATGTAATCATCCAGAACCATGTTGAACGTGACCATAGTGGTGCTCTGGGCGAAATTCATAAAAGATTCCCTGATGCTCCCATCTACTGCAGCCAGGTGGCAATTAATGGTTTAAAACAGCACTATCCTGGACTTGCTGAGGCAGATTTCCATCCAGTGAAAACTGGTGATTCCATCCAAGTGGGAGGTCGTACATTAGCCTTCCTTGATGCTAAGATGCTCCACTGGCCGGATAGTATGTTCACCCTACTGATGGATGAGGGTATCCTGTTTTCCAATGATGCCTTTGGCCAGCACCTCTGCTTCCGGGAGCGTTATGACCATGAAATCCCGGAATATTTGTTGATGAACTCTGCCCAGAAATTCTACGCTAACCTGGTTACTCCAGCATCAATGCTGGTCCTTAAAAAATTCGAAGAAGTTAAAGAACTGGGATTGCTTGAGAAAATAAAGATAATTGCACCTTCTCATGGTCAGATCTGGACTGACCCCATGAAGATTATCACTGCTTACAGTGAATGGGCCACTGGGCAATGTGAGGATAAAGCAACCATCATCTATGACACAATGCATTACTCCACCCGTATGATGGCCCATTCCATGGCTGAGGGTCTCATGAGTGAGGGTGTGGATGTGGCCATGTACTTCCTACACGATGATGAACGTAGCGAAATGGTGAATGACATTCTTGACAGTAAAGCCCTGCTTGTTGGAATTCCAACCATATTTAACGGACCATATCCCAGTGTGGGAGATATTTTATACTACCTGGAAGGGTTAAGCTTCCAGCGCACTGGCCTAAAACGATTAGCCCTCACCTTTGGATCTAAGGGTTGGAGTGGTAAAGGTGCTGTGAAAGTAGCTGAAACTCTGGGAAAATGTGGATTCGAAGTTCAGGATACCTATGAGGTAAACTACGTCCCTGACAGTGACGAGATGGATAAATGTTACCAGTTAGGAAAAGAGATGGCCCAGAAGATTAAAAAAATGTGAGTTGAAAAATAAATCCATCTTTTTTTTTATTAAGATATGATGGATAAAAAAAACATTATTGGAGGGGGGAATATGAAATCGTTGGAATTTGAAAGTGGTATGGATAATGAAAGAAAGGTGATGGTAGCTATATTCTGGACCAACCGGAAAGCCGCCCGAACTGAAGGTTGTGCTCCATTTCGGATAACAAAAATCGAAACACCCACGAAAACCTACACTCCCGATGGGAAAAGATTGCTCAAACTGAGTAATGAAGTGATGACTGATGTGGTGGAAACATTGGATGCTGGTGAAGCGATACCCATGGAGTTTAATATAGGGGAAGAAAAATTAAACGTTGTGCTCAGTCCAGATTCTTATTCTGTTTCTGTGGAAAAAAGTCCAGAGATAGAGGCTGAGATCATTGAAAAATTAGAGATGGAGTTCCCTAAAAAGTTTGCCAATCTATGTGACTCATTCAAGCCCAGAGTAGTTCCTAGAGAATAAAGAGAACATTTTAGATATAAATCTTGTTTCCTTTTTTATATTCCCTTAAACCTTAATGGATCTTATTATATCTCCATCAGAAACAATACCCACCAGTTTATGGTTATCCAGTACCACTAATTGATTTATAATCCCGTCATCAGAGCCATACTGATGCATTTTACTTACAGCAGTGGTCAGATCATCATCTGGTGATACATGTACCACTTGTTTGACCATTACCTCTTCCACTGTGGTTCCTAATTCGTATTTGTCCAGTATTAAGTTATGGCCTAAGTCAGTAGCAGTGACAATTCCCACCAGTTTATCTCCATCCAGTATAGGTAGTGAACTTATTTTGTGTTTCATCAGTTTTTCAAAGGCAAATACAACATCTTCCTTGGGAGTTACAGTTATAACTTCCCGGTTCATAACATCCTTAACCTTTAGTTTTAACATTGTCTTCACTTCCATAGGTCTTGGTTATTTCTTCAATAATGGATTCAAGGGTATTTGTAATATCTATATTTTCTATTACTGGAATATGGTACTTGTTGGCCTGACTTTCGAAGTATTTGTGGGTTCTTCTGATGGCTCCGAAATAATTCATATACCTTTCCAGGGGCCTTCTAGCCCACTGTTGCCGGCATCTGGAGTAGAATCTACCTTTATGGACGTCTTCATCTTCTAATGTTAAAACGAACATGTGTACATTGTCTCTGGACACCAGATCTTCTCTTATAAATCCTGGAACTATGTGAACGCCTTCAATAACGATACTGATACCCTCAGTGATGGAACGTTCGATTACGGCCTCAACACCAACACTGACTGTGTCAACATGGTCTCTGAAACCAATTAGAACTTCATCAAGTTCTGGTGGTGGTGGTATGCGCAGAGAGCGGTATGCGGTGTAACTTGACTCGTAAATGGTGGGTAGAAGTTCTTTGGATGATGTTTTACGCATTACCTCCCTGATCATGTCCGTGCTGATCATATGCCGGATTCCCAGTTGGTGGGCCACTTCGAATGCTATGGATGAAGTTCCTGTTCCTGACGAACCACCAATCAGTATTACTAAAGGATCCTGACATTTTCTGATCCTTTTCCATAGACCATATTGGGTTGCTATTTCACTGTCCTCTTTTTGGAGCCTTTCACGGACAATTGTAATTAAATCATCCAGTTTGATAATGGTGACACCATCCTTTTTGAGTTGAGCTTCAATCTGGGAAGAGAATGTATAGGCTTTATTGGGATCCATTTCAGCTCGGGTTAGTGACCTTGCTAGGACTCCTTTTGAAAATGGTTCCCTGTATTTTTTACCACTAACTTCTCCTTCAACCATGATCATATTTTATCTCACCTCAATAGGAGTATCATAGAAACATAAAAATCAAGATATTATTTGTCACCATCGTTTAAAAGATTTTCTGTGGTGATTTTTTTATCCATTAAATTGTAAAGGTCAAATCTTCCAGTTAAAGTTCAATGATCCGTGTTTTGATCTCTTCTTTGTCTGGTGAATCTGAAATTTTTATTAAACAAGCATGACCATGAGAAAGTTCTCCAGGATTTATTATCTGGGTTTTTCCTATTTTATCAGTGCCTCTGGCCTCGTGTATGTGACCACAGATATTAAGGGTGGGTTGAAGTTCTTCAATTATCCTTCGGAGGCTTTTGCTGCCCACATGTTCCCCTGAAGGTAATAGGTCTGTTTTTGTTCCATACGGTGGTGCGTGAGTGATAAAAAGAGTTATTTTCTGTCCTGTGACACCTTCAAGTGCTTTTTTGGCTTCATCATATATTTGAATTTCCTCAAACTCCAAGGGGGTGTTAAATGGTGTTGGATTGGATCCTCCAAATCCACATAGGCCAATATTCTTGATTACCAGATTTCTCGCGTGTAAATTTATGGCGGGGGAGTTATCTATATTGATGTGTAATGATTCTGGATCACAGTTGCCTGGTATGGCAAGCACCGGGATTTGAAATGAACTTAATTCATTTAATATGTCTTCGGCCAGTTCTGCTGGACCGAAATGAGTGATGTCCCCTGCTATAATTATCAGGTCCACCTTGTTATCCTCCAGATAGGTTATTAGGGGGTTGACATCACCATGGAGGTCACTGACAGCGAGGATTCTCATTAAATGCACTCCGTAAAATTATTTCTTTAATAGAGTTCTATTTTTTGAAATTTAAACCCTTTAATTTTATTCCATCTCTTTTAACTGTTCTTTAAAGAATGTTGAAAGTTCCTGGAGGCTTTTCTTGAGGTTTTCTTTGTCACCGTATACTGCTATTAAATGGTCTTCCTCGAACTCGATTATGACATTATGGTACTCGGCTATTTCCTGTACTCTGTCTTCTGAGAGTGGTGCTTTAAAGTTCACTCTGATCATTGAAAACCCAGAGGGGGCTCCTACCACAAATTTAGAATCAGTTTTCTTCTGAGGATATACTTCTTCTCCTCTGGAAGCTTTTAATAGTTTATCCATCCAATCATCAGCATAGTCTTCACTTAATTCGTTCGCTATTCGCATGAGGGAATCCTGTACTGCTGTTATAAATTCATTGATTCGTTTTACTTCCACCTGCCTCTCAGGATCTGTTGGATCCACCTTATAGAAGTTTATAACGGTTTTAGCCATCTGGATGTCTTTGGGAACTTTTTTAGGGATTTTCATTCCTTTTTTTCTCAGATCAGTGAGTAGTTCCACCAGAACCAGCCAGGTTTGCTCGGCAGGTAATTCATTCATAGGTAACCTTCCAGAACCTGTTTGGAACGGTAATTTATCTTGGCATCAGCTGCCTTTAGTTCTTCATCAATCTGGTTGAAGTTTTCATAGGAATCCAACAACAATACGTGAACACTTTCCGTGCCTACAATATCCAGAATTGCGATATTATCCTCATCATTTAATGATTTTTTTTCTATAGATGCCTTGTATTGTACAAAAGGACCGTATTTTTCCGGTAACTCTTTGTATTTGAAAACTCCGGCTAAACTGGCTACGAACAAAAAAACACCTCACAAATTAAATCTTTTTTTTAAATAAATTTTTCGGGATCAATTTTTGGTTATTGATCACTCTTTTAGTGAAAATTAGTATTTAATCAGTATGTTGAAAAATAAAAAACTTTGGGAAAAAAGATAATAAAGGGAGAATAGGTTTATTCTCCACCAGTTATTTCATCCATTTCTGTAAGGTAGCACTTATCCAGGGCAGAGTCTGTACAAACCTGGTGGGCATCAACAGTTAACTCTTCCTTAGGCAGTCCCATAGCCATTCCATAGAGCTGAGCCAGGTGGAAGACAGGGATTTCAAAGTCAGTTCCAAATTTTTCATTGGTTTCAACTTGTCCCACATCAAACTGAAGGTGACAGAATGGGCAGACATTTATAATGGCATCTACACCTGCTTCTCTCATGTTTGTGAGTTTTTCTTTGGTGAAATCTGCAGTCACATCTATGTCTCTGGATCGTAGACCTCCTCCAGCTCCACAGCACATCATTTTATCTTTGTAAGGTATGGATTTAGCACCAGTTACTTCCACCAGTTCATCAAGGATTGTTGGTTTGATTGGGTCATCCAAACCGATTTCTGCGCTGGGTTTGAGGAAGTGGCAACCGTAGTGCACTGCTACGTTGAGGTTCAGTGGTTTTTTTACTAATTCAGCGAGTTTGTCTAATCCAACATCGTTATAGAGAATTTCAGCAAAGTGTCGGACTTCTATTTCGCCTTTGTATTCCCGTCCTACTTCGGCCAGGACTTTATTAATCTTCTCCTTCATCTCTCCGTCTTCGTGGAGCATGTGGTTGCTTTCAAATAGAGACCCGAAACACCCATTACATTCAGTCATAACGTCGTTTCCTTGTTCTTCGGCTATAGTAAGGTTTCTAGCAGCAATAGCAGCCCAAGTGGTCCTGTCAAATGAACCAAAAACACCAGGGGCAGGGCAGCATGATGCTCCTTCCATGTCCTTGAGGCCCACATCTAGTGCGTCGAAGAGTATTCTAGTGGATTTTTCGATACCAGGGTATCGGTTATTCATAATACATCCTAAAAAGTATGCAAATTCTTGTTTGGCCATAATAATCACCTTAATCTATTGTTTCTGTCTCCCAATTGTAGCCAATGAGATTATCGAATGCTGTGGCTTTCACAATGCCTTGGACTTCTTCCAGGGCTCCGGGGAAACTGTGGGTTGTGGGTGGTAGTTCATCAAGGCCCACACTTTTTCTAAGTTCTTGAGTCTGTGGGTTGATGGGCACTGCGTGTCCTGTTTTGATTACGAAACTTCCTACCATTTTGTGTGCCTTACCCATGTAACCTGCCTGGGCGGCGTAGTTTCGCACGATTTTCACTATGTCCACAATTTTTATGCCTCTTGGGCATCTTTCTTGGCACTCGTAGCAAGTGGTACACATCCAGATGGAGTCATCTGAAATAACGTCATCTTTTAGACCCATTACGGCTCTTCTAACTAATTGTCGTATTCTGTAAGGGGTTCTTCTTCCTGATGGGCAAGCACCTGTACAGGTACCGCACTGGAAACATACTGCCACTGTTTCTGCGCCTGCATCCATAATTTCCTGTTTGAAATTTTCATCTACATCTGCACGGGTTACTATGGTATCATCCTTTTGCAGTAAAGTCATACTCTCACTCCTTTCTTTTTTAGGCTTTTCTTCTGATTTGACTGGTTCTTTAGCTTCAGCCTTTTCCGGTTTTTTTTCAGTTTTTTGTTCTGTTTTTTCTGTAGTAGCTGCTTCTTTGGATTTTTCTTGTTTTTTTCCTGTGGATTTTTCAGTCTTTGCTTCTTTGTTTTTCTCTGACTTTTCTTTGTCTTTCTCTTGTGCTCTGGTTTCTTTTTCTTCAACCGGGGGCTTGTCTTTCTCTGATTTTGCTGCCTTATCTTTCTTCTCTGGCTCTTCTTCGCCACCAAATACGTTTTTTAAGCGTTTTAAAAAGCTCATGATATTCACGCCCCGGTCATCCTACGGTTCTCTTGGAAAACCATGTGATTTCCAGTTGAAAGGTCTGGTAACTAGCATATATAAAGGTTGCTAAAAATTATCGTAGTGTAACCTTTTAGGTTACACCCTATGTTTGACCATTATTAATCATAAATCATGACCTTGGTCGAGATTTGATAAAAAAAGTACATTTTGAACACAAGATTATAAGATAAACAAATAAAAGATGTAACTATTATATGTTGGAAGTATTATAGCAAAATTTACATCAACCAACCTCATTATGGGCAAAAAACCATTAGAACTCCCCCTCATCGGATTGGTCAGTATTTTATTATTCCCATTCCGCATATTCCTTCAGGAAACCATTAAATCATTAAATCATTTTTTTTATTAATTTTTTATTTCCTGAAATTCTTCAACTCTAACATTTTCTTCTTTAATTTCAGTTCTAAGAACAATAATTATATGCTAATAAAAATAATAGATTACCATCGAACATCAATATTGCCGGTAGAATAAAATTGTTAAAGGAGGTTTTTACAGTGGCTACAAAACAAATGAACATTATAATAATGGTTGGAATTTTAGTTTTAATAACAGCTACCTCAGGATGCATGGATTTTGATCCTAATCAAAAAGCCGATGACAGAGATGACGAGGCGAATTATGAAGAAATGGGATATGATTATAAAGAGAATGAATCTTATGTAGAAGAGAATGAACCTTATGAAGAAGAGAATGAACCTTATGAAGAAGATAATTCAGGTAGTAGTTCTAGTTCTGGAGAATCGGTCGAAGTCAACCCTTATCGCCCCAAACCAACATTCAATTCGGAGCCGGAAGATTAACTTCAAAGAGAAAGGAACCCTATGTGCGATGGTATTCAAGTTTAAAAATAAGATATCTGAATCGAAGTAATTTACATGTAACGTAGAGGTGTATATGATGTTTTGTCCCGAATGTGGAAGTAAATCTGAAGAAAATGCATTATTTTGTATCAATTGCGGTACTAAGTTAAATGATGCTGGAGACCAACAAATAATTGATTCGGGCCAAAATGAAACAGCAACGTTTGATAATGAAAAAGAACATTTTAAAGAGCTTGCGTTTATGCAATTAGACAAAGGTAAATGGAAATTTAATACTCATCACATTCTCTACTTCACCAACAGAAACATTTACATGACTGAGGTAGGAATGATGTTTATTCGTCCGGACGGAAAGGGGTTTGCGGGCGGTAGGGAAACTGAGGACGAAATAAATATGGAAAAAGAAGCCCCTCACATGGATTTCCGTGAACTGGTTGCTGGTGACCCAGATATAATTATCATACCTTATGATGAAATCATAAACATCACTTTACCAAAGAAGAAAAAAATGCTTAAAGTTCCTACCATGAGCATTGTAACCTCTTCTGAAGCTTACAATTTTTATTTCAGCAAGTGGGCTGATCATAAATACAAAGATAAAGTCGAACGATACCTCCATACCATAGCACCCCTATTCGGTGATAAAGTGACAATAGAATAGATAGCAACATTGGATTTCTATAAAAGAGTAGCGGATAACGAAAAATTAAGGGACAACTTGAAACTTGCTCTTTTCACTGCTTTATGATGAGTTGGGGGATGATTAATTGAATAAAAATATTTCAGATAATTTAGAACAATTGAAAGAAAAAGTTAAATCAGGGAATTTTCTTGATGAAGCTAAAACGGTTCGATTATGGGGGATGTAAAATGTTATATTGTCCAGAATGTGGAGCTGAAAATATAGAAAATGCTGTTTATTGCCAGAAATGCGGAGAAAAAATTAAATTGGAACCTGAAAAAAGTGGAATTTCTAAATTAATCAATTTGAGAGCTGTTATTTTTGGTGGGATAACTGCGTGGGTATTGATATTCCTATCTGGATTAGTTAGTAATATTCTTAATTTAACATCTGATACTACTTTGGGTTTAATATTTCTTTCACAATTTATCAGTAGCATAGTATCGGGATATATTTATGGAAGGAAATTTTTGGATGGTATTTTGAGTGGGGTTATTGTAGGGAGTTCTCTTGCGATTATATTTGGATTAATTTATTTCAATGTTTACGTTTTTATAGGGGCAATAGTATTATTACCGATATCTGGAATCATCGGAGGAGTACTAGGAGTTTTAATTTATAGAAGAACAAAAGTTTAACAAGCATCATTTTGTCAAGAATGTGGTTCAAAATTGATAAAGTGCATGATATTAAATATGATAAATATACAGACCAACCAATTGATATTAAGCCAGCTTGATGTCCCTATTGTGCTGAAATAATTAATTATAATGCAGTTTAATGCAAACATTGTGGGGAATGGTTAAATAAACAGCCATATAGCCATATACTACATCTAAACCGGAAAATCATAATGCTGCAATTATCTTGGTTACTTTTTTTCATTTTTAGGAGGAATAATAGGATTTATTTTTGCTTTCTATCTTCTGTCTCTAAATAATAAAAAATAGGTTACACGGACTTTTAATGCTTTTTATTAATAGTTTTTGGTTGTATTTACTCTTCTATTTAATTTTAGGAATTTGGTACTATTATATTGGCTTTTTCTTAACTTTGTGTATTATATTGGTCAGTATAGTTCTTAATACCAGAAAATAGAAGCTTTAAAAAATTGATTAATTCCAATTTAGAGGATTAATATGGTTTTAGATGGGGTATAAAACTTAAAAGATATCTTTAAAAAGTTCAATCTGCCTGATCTTACCCTCAACAGCTGCTTTCATGATAAGTCGGGTGAATGGCACACTGTGTGTTCTTCTGTTGATGGTGAAAGTTACTGAGTGGAGATCAAGGGCTGAAGTATTCAGTTTTTTGTTTATTCTCCCTCTGAGAGGCTATACCCTCCTTATAGGCTGTTATGGATATGATCTTCCTGAGGTCTATGTTGGTGGTTCTCTTGGCTCCAATGAATATCATCCTCTTGTTGGTTAGGACAAAGGTGCCCTGGTCGATTTTGCGAAGCTCCTCATGGGATTCACTCCTGGCAGAAACACTACCCATACGGAAAGACACACCCTTAGCCACCCTAATAGTAGGACCAGCATACCCACCACGGGTCTGCCTAACAGCCCGCGGCTCCAAAAGATTAACACCACTTAAAACCACACAGGCCTCCTCACCCTTCTTCAAGATTATAGGAAGATTACGAATAACGCTCAGATTCCCTGTACCTGAATTTAGTTTATTAACGAAACTCACCAGATCATCCTGGCTGGCCTTCTGTTCCATTAATTGTTTTTCCTCATCAGATATCCCACCATGGGTTATACGGGTCCATTCCATTTCAGTAAGGGTCTTCCTACCATAACGCTTCCCAAATTCATAGTTAATATCATAAATAGCCTTAAACTTATATTTACTGTTTTATCCTTATCTGGAACTTCTTCTCATCATTCACATTAGCATAAATGTTACTGTGAAAAATGAACAAAAAATTAGTGGATTATTTCATTTTTTTTCTAAATAATCAGCTATGGCTTGGCGTATGTGAAAACTCATAGGATTGTAGCTCTTTCCTGATAATTCCCTTAACTCATCCAGCATCTTGGGTGGTAACTTGATAGTTATTTGCTCCATCTTTTCTTTTGATGTGGGTCTTCCTCTCTTTTGGGTTCCGGCATGGTTTCACCTACCATTTGTATGTTCAGGGGGATTTATTAAATATCTCTGTTATTTTAAAAAGTTTTTTAAACATTTTTTGAACTTCGTTATAGCCACATATTACGAAGAGTAGAAAATTAATTAAAAATAAAAAAGTCACTTTAGGGTGGTTCAGGAAAAATAATTTTAGGATACTAGTTTGATCTGATTTTTTCGCTCCATTTTCTCAATTATTGTTCTTAATTTTCAGATGAATTTTCAGAAATTTAAATGGGTAAAAAAACATAGTATTGATGATCATGAATCATAATAATTTAATTAGAGTAGGAATGTTATGTTGGAAATAAAGCTACACGATGGACCAGCCAGACTGGGTAAGTATCTTAACAATACCACACCCTATCTTCTAAAATTAGAGCCCGAATTTATAATTCCAGATGAACCAATGCCCTATGACGTTCCACGGGAACTGGCTTCATATTCTGTTAAAAAAACAATCCAAAAAGCCGAAGACGGAGATTATAACAAGATAGCAGTGATTCAGGGGTCAAAATATGCTGATCTGCGTATTAAATGTGCAAATTCTCTTGAAAAATTAGGTTACCGTCTTTTTCTGGTGGCTAATCCTGAGGAATTAATTAAAAGGCCACGGGATCTTTTGGATATTATTATCAGTTTAAGGAAGGTCATGAGCCCCAACTCAGCACTTTACTTTCCATTTACAAAACTCAACTTTATACCGCTCCTGGTTTATCTGGGAATCGATTTATTTGGAGTTCCAAGTGCTGATTACTATGCTCGGATTGGAGTTTTAACCACACCTAACCATAATTATGATCTTAAAAAATATCCATTGTACGACTTAAATCCAGAAGAAATTAAAAACTACAATCGTAAATCCATTGACTTTATTTTAAGAGAGGTTAGGGCCCATATTAAAAATGGAACCCTGCGTAATTTGGTGGAAGAAAGATGCTGTACTTCTCCTGAGGCTATGTCAGCTTTAAGGATTTTAGACAGGGATTATGGGGATTTTTTAGAGGGTTACACCCAACTGTATTAACAATAACATCTAATTCTGGGTTTTTAACATTATTATTTGTTTTTAAATGATTCCACCAAATAGTGATATTTACCAACTTCTTCAGTGCCACCAATACTGAATCCATATTCTTCCAGTATTCTTTCCACATCTTCCGGGCTCAAACGAACATTATATGATGGTCCTGGAGGTCCCTCAACCTTATTGAATTCAACTACAGCAAAGGTGCCTCCTGGCTTAAGAACTCTTTTAATTCCATTTAAAACAGGATTTAAAGTCCCTTCACTGACAAATCCATGAAGTACATTGGCCATAACACACTTGCTAATAATGTTATCATCTATGGGGATAGCGGTAGTCATGTCAGCCATTCGAACTTCGATATTTTCTATTCTATTTTGGCTGATATCCCTTCGTAGAATATCCAGACTGGGTTCATATTCATCCAGTGCATAAACCTTACCCTGATTTTTAACAATTTTTGATGCTGCTATGGATATATAACCATCTCCACAACCAGCATCCATGAATTTATCTCCCTTACTTAATCCTATTGCCCTTAGAACACGCATAGGATCCAGAATATCCCTGGTAGATTTTCCATGATGTTTATGTTCATGTTTTCCCGTAATAATACCACCAACATGTCATTTATTGAAATATATCTTATCACCATGCATTAATCGTATTATCTAGTTTTCAGCCCTTAATCTGTTTTTTGAAAATAGTACGACCCCTATAACAAATAAAACCACCGTTAACAGGGCCGCCCATCCAACATTGTAGGCAATAGCATCCCATCCACCCCCAAAGGTTAAAGTTGATCTGAGGGCAGTGAGAATATGGGTCCATGGTAAAAGGTCATATATTTGGAAGGGTTGGCCCCATATGTTGGCAATAACCACTTGGGGAAGTTGAAAGAATGCACCAACCAGGAAACTGGTGGGCACACTGATCAGGGTTCCCAAATTGCCTGCCTGACTTTCATTACGGGCGAAGGCAGCTATTATCATTCCCAGCGAGATAGAAGAAATTCCCCCAATAATTCCTACAAATAAAGCTAGTATAAGTGTATTTAGTCCTCCCTGCCAATGGAATCCAATTAGAACCGCAACTATTAAGAGCATAACAACTTGGACTGCGGCAATAAGGGACCATGGTAATAATCCGCCGAATAAAAGGTCGAATGAAGTCATATTAGATAGTTTAAGTCGGGTGAGGGTGCCTTTCTCCACCTCCCTGGTTAAGGCTGTTGCCACGGTGGTGGTTAAAAGAAGGATTGCAAAAACCATCATTCCTGGGGCTAACATGTCAAATGTGGTGAATGATCCGGTGCCTGAGATGGCCTCGACTTTTCTCTGAATGTATTGTTTTGTTTCAACCCCTGATGATCCGGTGATGGTACTCTTTGTTTGGGTGACCAGTGTATCTTGATATTGCTCCAAAACACCAGTTAAAATTCCCTGACTAGTGCCAAACCCAATATATCCCGTGTCTCCCCTGATGATTAGTGTTGAGGTAGTATTGGGAGACTCTTGTGATGTTAGTGTGCCAGTTGATATTGGTTGTTGCATAGAGCTGGTGATCAGGGTTATCATTGATTGCGAATAGTTTTCTGGTATGATCAGAGCAGCATCAACATCCCTACCTTCAAGTTTTTTATTGGCATCACTCTCAGTGGTCTGGTTGACGTTGAAAAGATGAACATCACTGTCTTCGTACTCAGAATCCTCCAGGATCTTAGTAAGATTTTTGCCGAAATTCACCTTTTCTCCAGTTAAAGGCATGGTGGCTCCTTCATCGTAATTTACAACAGCCAGGTTTTGGGGCTGGTTACTCTGTCCCATTCCTCCAAAGGCAAATCCAAACACTAACATGAAAAACATGGGAAACAGGAGAATCATAACCAATCCTCTGCGGTCACGAATCAATTCTTTGAAATTCTTTTTTGCTATACTAATGAACTTCATTTTTACTCCCTCAACCCGGTTCCTGTTAGGTCAATGAAAACATCTTCTAATGTGTTCTGCCGTACTGAAAGATCAACTACGCGAACACCCATATGCTCTAATTCATCCATTATCATTGGGAGTTTACTAACAGCATCCAATGCCCTGATGTTTATTTGACCATCAACCTCTAAGACCGACTCCACATCTTCCAGCTTTCCAATTACAGTAATGATTTCCTGGTTTTTTTCTGGGTTTGAGATTTTCATTTCAATTACATCTCCCTCACCAGTTTCCTTCTTGAGGTTTGAAGGGGTGTCAAGGCGGAGTAATCTGCCATGGTCAATGATAGCGATACGATCAGATAATCTATCTGCTTCATCCATGAGATGGGTGGTTAATATAACGGTCTTTCCTTCATCATCACGCAGACTGCGAATGTAATTCCATAATACCCTGCGAGACTGGGGGTCCAGGCCTTCAGAGGGTTCGTCTAAGACCACAATCTCTGGTTCATGGACCAATGCCAGTGCCAGGTTCAAACGACGTTTCATTCCTCCAGAAAGTTGACTGACCACAGTATTGGCCTTTTCTGTTAAAAAAAGTCCATCCAATAATTTGTCAACCTTTATTTTTAGTTTATCTCCAGGAACTTCATACAACTCCCCCATAAGCATTAAACTTTCCCTGCAGGTAAGATAATCCCATAATACTAGTTCTTGGGGACATATCCCAATAGTTCCTTTCTCTATCTGCTGAACTTCCTTACCATCAATATACACCTGGCCACTGGTGGGGCGTAAGAGTCCTACCATCATGTTGATGGATGTTGTTTTTCCAGCACCATTGGGTCCCAGAAACCCGAAGACTTCACCACGATTTATCTTAAGATTGAGGTTTTCAACTGCCTGAAACTCACCATAAATCTTGTTAAGGTCCCTAGATTCTATAATAACATCACTCATCCTTTAAAATCCTCCAAAAACTTCTAAAGATTAATAGCTGTGATTGTATAAATATGATGGTTTTAATACATTTGTTTCATCATTACCCCAATTTCCCCATTAATGGTTTTGATTAATTACATATAAGTGTTGAACTCAAATTAGTCTGGTGATGTAATGATCGACAGGATCGAAGTGAGTATGATTAATGAAAGTGTGCACAACTTTCGAAAGGGAGAGTTTGGTGTGGAGTCAATAAAGATCTATGAAAAACGTGGTTTAATTGAGATAATCTATGCATCTCAAGAAACTGGGACAAAAAATGTTCTGATTCCTCTTCAAAATGTTGAAAAATGTGAATTTACGCGAAAACCTGATTCAAAAGATGTTTAAACCAGTGAAGTGCCCAATAATTAGATTGAAAGTTTGTCCCGATAATATTTTGAGTATACTGCTCCTAATGGATTATGAGCCAGTACTCGGTCTTTAACCACCAGAGTAGTTACGGGTGCCAGGGAATGTTTGGTGAATAACAAATCATGCCCTAGGCAAAGTCCAATAATTATATTTAAATCAGTTTCTTTTTTATTCAGGAACCATGCTTGGCCAATAGGGTTACACATGGACTCTTTACCCTCTTTATGAATTTTTTCCAGTTCGAAGTCGGATTTATCAATCCCGCAGAGTTTACAACATACTGAATAAACTTTAAAATGCTTTTTAAATATGGAATTGATTATTTTTGATTCTTCTTCTAACCCCAAACAGAATGCCATCCCTATCTTTTCATAATTCATCATTTTTGAGAAGAGAATTATTTCCTCTAAACGAGTTTTTTCCATGTAATATCTGGATTCGATGGCTGTGGATGTTTTCAGTAAACTGATATCATGTTCTGTGTAAAGTTTTTTAATATCTTCTTTAATGTCCAGACAATCTTTTCCATCATAACAATCTTTTTGGGGGCAGGAAGCACAATTCAAACTATCTTTCTCCTTTATTTGGATAAATAGAATTAATATGAATAATTCCGTATAATTAATTCCTTTATCTCTCCTCTTCGTGAGGTTTTCGAATTAATGTTACGTTTAGCAGGGACTCGCTCAATATTATATCCATAATATAATTTATCAAAGAAATCATCTTTTTGGTCATGATTTTTAGGATCACTATTACTCAGGATGAGTTGCGCGCCTTTTTTGTCCATTTTTTTATAGAATTCTGCCAATTTTTTCTGATCATCATCAGTAAATCCATCACGGGAGTATCCAGTGAAATGTGATGTGTTGTTGAGTGGTCTATATGGGGGGTCCAGATAGACTAAAGTGCCTTCATCTATGAATTGCTGTGACTGGGTGAAATCTGTGCATAGGAGCTCTGTTTTTTTAAGGGAATCATGAGCGGACTTTAAGTTTGGTTCATCACATATGGTAGGATTCTGGTATCTTCCAAATGGTACGTTGAACTCACCTTTACTGTTGAGTCGGAACAGTCCATTGAAACATGTCTTGTTTAAAAAGATCAGATGAGCTGCCCGTTGGATCCAGTCATGATCATAATGAAGGTAGTCTATTTCATCCAATTGAGTGTTGAATTCATCTCTGATACTATAATAATTCTTTTTTCTATCTTCTTCAGATTTTTGGAGGTGTTTATCCTCTATATCCTTTAATATAGAAATTAAATGTTTGGAATCATTCTGAATTACCCGATAGGTCATGATTAGTTCCACATTAACATCCATGAGAATGGACTTTTTGACTTGGTAGTTATTCTCTAAATAAAAGAACATTGCCCCTCCACCAACAAAAGGTTCAACGTATCTGTCAATAATTCCACTTTCCAGTATAGAGTGGGGCAATCTTTTTTCCAATTCAAAAAGTAGCTGTCTTTTACCCCCAGCCCATTTAAGGAAAGGTCTGGGAATTTTTGAATCTTTGGTTAGTGGGTTATTAGACATAGTATATCCATACCGATTTATATCGTATCTCGTGTTCTTGAATTAATATCCTACAATATCCAAGGGTATAATTCATTATCCAACCGTTACCCTATTTATCATCTTCTAGAATTGACTCCGGGGCTCCTCCCAATATACACAGTCCTTCTGCCTCTAAAAAGTGTAAGTTGCCTGGAATTATCATGCAATGCAGTGGCCCTCCAAAATCTTCATTTAACAATTTACCCACAGCATCAGCTCTCACCAGGGGTTCCTTTGAACCTGCGCGGGAAATTACCACTGCAAGAGTGTCTGGAGAGATTAATCCTTCTTTCTGAGTTTCTTCAACACGCAGCAGATATTCAAGACCTTCATTGGCAGTCATGTAATAATTTCTGTGGGCCTGAATATCCAATAGAACCAGAGTGTGTAAACCCATCTTCTTATTTTGAATGATGACATCGTAGGGTGACTGTGGAAAGTAGTTATCCTCCGGACGTGGGATGGTGGTGACCTTACCAAACTTGTAGGCCTGTAACCCGGCAATGCCAGGGGCAGCGGAAAGTATGGAAGATGCATGGACGACTACTGTCTTGATTCCCTTTTTTTTAGCTTCAATAAGTATATCTGAATGAGTTGTAGCCATCAGGGGATCACCAGCTGTTAAGAAGGCTACATCTTTTTCTTCAGCTAGTTTAATGAGCAGGTTTTCCTCTTCCACTTCTTCCCTTGATAGTATGTTTATACTCACTCCTGCAAGATTTTCCAATGATTTTAAATCCCCCCCAAAAAGACGAGCTGTGTAAAATTCAGCGTAAACAACGTCAGCAGATTTAATGGCATCCAGACCATTAACTGATATGTCCTTTTCATCATAAAGTCCCAGTCCAACCAGGTAGAGCATTTCTTTCACCTTCAACATCTAATTATGAGCCGGAGGGTTTATAAAATTTTATTTTTGAGTGAACATAAATGATAGCTAGTACAATTAATATAATGAGAAGGAATAGGTGATGAATTAAATGATCGGATTAAAAATCCCCAAAAAAGAAGCCAATCGTATCCGCCTGATTCTACAGGAGAAATCCATTCTCAACCATGAATGGAAAATTCGACGTTTGGATGATTATGTTTATATTCCATTAACTCAAAGGCCGGATGCTGAACTTTTAAGGGATTTGAACCTTTTAAATTCAAATTTGATAGAAACTGAATTTGAAAAACTGCAGAAAAGACCTCAAAGTATGGAAGGTTGCCTGAAGGGCCGAATTCCCCCTGAAAAGATGGATGAATTCAAAAAGTCATTTGATATTATTGGTGACGTGGTTATTCTGGAAATTCCAGATGAATTGGAAGAAGAGAAATATCTCATTGGAGAGGCCGCCCTCAAATTCACTAAAAGAAAAGCAGTATACCGTAAAAAAAGTGAAATTAAGGGTGTTGTTCGCACCCGAGAACTGGAACACCTTGCAGGGGATGATCAGCCAGTGACCATCCACAAAGAATATGACTCCCAGATAATGCTTAATGTTAAAGAGGTATATTTTAGTCCCCGTCTGGCCACAGAAAGGAAGATTGTCACAGATCAAATCAAGGAAGGGGAAATAGTAATAGACATGTTTACAGGGGTAGGTCCATTTGCTATTAACATCAGCCGAAGACATCAAGTCAAGATATATGCAATAGACATCAATCACCACGCCATAAGCTATCTTAAAAAGAATATCGAAAATAACAAACTCAAAGGGGAGATTTACCCTATAGAAGGGGATGTGAGAGATGTTTTAAATGATCTTAACATCCAGGCAGACCGGGTCATTATGAACCTGCCTGGAACTGCTCATGAATTTCTTCCCATTGCAATAAAACACTTGAAACCTGGTGGAATAATTAATTACTATCAGTTTAGTCGTGATTTTGAAGAACCTGCAGAAAGGATTAAAACTGCAGCAAAAACACGGAAAGTGAAAATATTAGGCCAGAGAAAAGTTAAATCCAGGAGTCCTGGGGTGTGGCATGTGGCAATTGATGCGCAAATATCATAAATGAGAGAGGGTTGATTAAATGGTCAGTGACAGCTTACCGGAACTATTAGAAATAGAGTACTCCTTTAACTCAGGAGGACATAATTCACTTAAATTAGTGGATGGGAGGTTCTTCTTTTTTTCAGAAGCAGATTCTCAGCTTTCAGAAAAAAATGAATACCTTACCCTGGTATTCATTCCTGAAAAAAGCAGATGGAAGTGTTTCTGGGATGATTTAACCCAGTTAGGAATTTGGGAGTGGGAAGAAAATTATCAGAACACAGAAGATACTCCAGATGTAGATAAAGAGATGCCAGGTCATGGCGATGTATGGCAAGTTAAAATGATTCATGGTCAAAGGAAGATATTCAGCAAAAGCTGGTCTTCTCTACCTGGATCAAAGGAAGATTTTTTTAAAACAGTACAAAAATTGGTGGGTGTGGATATTCGACTACCATTTAACATTCTTCAAGAAAGATTGTCTGGAGATTAATAAAAAATAATTGATTGGAAATTTATCACCAAGAATCTACAATTCCATCTTCAGTTATAATTCCAGTAATCAAATCACTGGGCACCACATCAAAGGAAGGATTCCTCACCTCCGTCCCGAAAGGAGCAGCTTGACAGCCAGCGAAGCTTAATACTTCAACAGGGTCTCTTTCTTCAATCTCTATATCATGGATGCTGTTCTCATAGTCGAAGGTACTTTTTGGTGCGGCTACATAAAATGGTACATTGAAACGCTTGGCTGCCAGGGCAACCATTAAGGAGCCTATTTTATTGGCGACCCCGCCTCTAGCCACACGATCTGCGCCAATAACCACCTTGTTGATCCTTCCTTCTTGCATGAGACGGCCTGCTGCCCCATCAACTATTAATTTTACAGGTATGTTTTCCTTTTGCATCTCCCAAACACTTAATCGTGCACCCTGGAGTACTGGGCGGGTTTCATCACACACCACACTGATGTTCTTCCCTTCTTCATTGGCCGCCCTTATAACTCCCAGTGCAGTTCCATAATCGACACAGGCCAGAGCACCCGCATTACAGTGAGTTAAAATAGTATCCCCATCATCTATTACTGTAGCTCCGTGTTTTCCCATGCGCCGGTTGGTTTCCATATCCTCCTCATACATCAGAAGAGCTTCTTTAACTGGATCATCAGCATCTATTACTCTGTCTACTGCCCAGAAAAGGTTAACCGCAGTTGGACGGGCGTCTTTCATCTCATTTGCTGCGTTTTCCATATCTTCACCATCAATATGAGCCAGAGCCATTCCGAAAGCAGCGGCCACACCAATAGCCGGAGCTCCCCGGACTATCATGGTCTTAATTGCAGTTATAACATCCTGATAAGATCCGCAGACTAAATATTCTTCCTCATAAGGTAAAATCGTTTGATCTAAAAGGTATAATAAGTTATTTTCCCAGTACATTGTTTTTATCATTATTACACATCCTGATTATAATGTTAAGAAATAATTTAGGGAGATTAAAGGTAAAAAAGAGAGTTATTAGGGATTTTTAAAAAAAAATATCCCTAAATATGGATTTTTTGATCTAATAATGACTGGCTGGAGTCATATCCAAGTGTTTGTCATCTTTCCCAGGAACACCATATGCATCTGCCCGGCACTGTGTACACGCCCGGAATACTGGTATGGTTTCCTCCACTTTATCCCTTACATTGGATAGTTCCTCACATCCCGGCCGTGGATAATCTTTCATTTTATATAATGGGATGAGTGGTATGACATTCATCAGATTGGCTCCGCGTTTTTTTACTTCCCTGGCAATGTCTGGTATATGGTCATCGTTAAGTCCTGGAACCAGGACGCTGTTTACTTTCACCACCACTCCCAGTTTGGCAACTTTCTCAATTCCCTCTAATTGTTTCTGGGAGATTATTTTAAATGCTTCTTCTCCTTCGTAGACTTTACCATCATATATTGCTCTGGAATATATTTTTTTACCAATTTCTGGGTCAATGGCATTAACAGTTACGGTTATTGTGGTTACGTTAGCATCGGCCACTTCTTCAGCCATGTCGGCCAGTAATAGTCCATTAGTGCTCATGCACTTGATGAGGTCGGGGAATTTTTTGTCAATTATTCGGAAGAATTCCAGTGTTTCTGGATTGGCCAGAGCATCTCCCGGTCCTGCTACTCCAACCACACTTATTGGCATTTCCTTGATAACCTTGGCAACATGGGTTACTGCCTCCTCCACAGTCATAACTCTGGAAGAGACTCCAGGACGTTGCTCACATTTATTTATTTCCCGGGTGCAGAAGTTGCACTGTATGTTACATCGGGGTGCTATGGGTAGGTGAACTCTTCCCACTTTATCATGCATTTTTTCGTTAAAACAGGGGTGCGCTTTGGTTATATGGGCGAATTTAGATTCATTCATTTAAATTTCCTCCCTTAGAAGCTTCAGATTAGTCCTTTAAAGATTGATCTTTCTAACAGATTTATGGGTGATACTTATTCTGTTTCTTCCATTTCATTTATTATTTCTCTGGCTTTTTCAAGATACTCTTCCTTAATATATTCATCAGAACAGGTTAAGACTATTAAATTACCTTTAGAATAGTGTTCCACTACCCGGAATCCCTCTGGTATTATGCGGAAGATTGCATCGTAGATCTTCTTTTTTAGATCTTCCTCAGGATCATGTACCACCAATCCTTCCAGTTCTACCTGGGGATCATCTATTATCACCTCAAAACGGCTGGGTTGATGGATTTTGTTCCTTCCCTCAATTTCCCAAAGTTTTTTAAGAAGTTCAGGTAAGTACTTCTCGTCTTTGATTCTTATAAAAGTTTCATTGGCCTCAGGGTCGTGTTCATATTCTGTGAAGTCCTCTAAAAGTACTGGTGGTGCTGTTTTCAGGTACTGAAGTGCAATTATAAATACTGGTTCACGGGGATCTATATAGATCTGGACATCTTTGACAGCCCTGCCTATCTGGACGTCCTGGAGTATTTGTCTGAGAATCATATCGTAGACTTCTTGTCCATTTTCGTCGTAGCATTCTACCTGCATTGGCATCCCCTATATTTTTTTAGCTCCAAAATCTTTCTTATCTCCCAGGCCAGAAACAAGTAAAGCAGCTCCTACCGCTCCGATGTGGGATGAGTATTCAGGTACAATGACGTCCATTCCACCCAAAACTGTGCTCACTGCTTCTACCAATCCACCGATTAGACTGGTTCCTCCAACCTGGATAAGAGGTTCACGAACATCAATTTCCTGTAATTGTTGTTCATAGACTTGTTCTGCAACGGAATAACAAGCAGCTGCGGCTACGTCTTCTTTAGTTCCTCCTGCTGCCAGGGATGTAACCAGGTCCTGAATTCCAAATACAATACAGTAACTGTTTAGGAGGGCTTTTTTGAAGTCTCCTTTAAGTGCTAAAGGTCCTAATTCACTTATATCCACACCTAATCTTCTGGAGGTGATCTCTAAGAATCTTCCGGATGCTCCTGCACATATTCCCCCCATGGTGAAGTTGTCAGGTATTCCATCGTTAACTGTGATGACCTTGTTATCCATACCACCAATGTCCAGAACTGTGGCTTCTCCTTTCTGGCGTCCAGCAAGATAAACCGCGCCTTTAGAGTTAACAGAGAGTTCTTCCTGGATTAAAGCAGCATCAAGATGTTTACCTATGGTTATCCGACCATAACCTGTAACTCCGACCCCATCAACATCATCGAGTTTATATCCACTCCCTTCAAAGGCCTGTTCCATTGCATCACTGGCACAGCCTATAACATCAGTGGTGGGAACCCAACCTGTGCCAAGGATATTATCATTTTCCATTAATACCACTTTGGTGGTGGTTGAGCCTGAGTCAATTCCAAGGGTGAGTCCTTCCTGTTTTTCCCGGGCAAGCAAGCTTTTTCTTGCTACAATTGTGGATAGTGCTTCCATCCTGATGAACAATTCGTCAGCTTTGGTTCGTTCAGTGAATGAATATGTAACCACTGGTAGATTAGTGTTTTTTTGTATGAAACGTCTTACTTCGTTCCTCACAAGCGCTGCCTCGGCACATCGGAAACAGGATGCAATGAATACTGCATCTGCATCTGATTTTCCTTCAACCAGAGACATTGCTCTGGCTATCATTAAACGTACACTGCTAGAGGCGGCGTTAAAGCCAAACTTACTATAAGCTTCGTCAATGTAATCCAGGTCTGCTTCAGGGATGATAATTTCTGCACCAAAAGTGGATGCTGCTTTTTCAATCTCTTTCTGCACACCACTGTAATCAGTTCCACATGAAATCTGAGCTATTTTAACCATATTAATTACTCCCCTTGCTCCTCAGTTTGGTTGGTGGACTCTTTCAGATTATCTAAGAAAGTGTTGATTTTGTTAACCATTTCCACGGTTTCTTCTCTGGTTTCAGGATAGTGTAATTCCAGTATAGGAATACCTTTCTTACGGAGGACGTACATAGTAAGTTCATTGGTACGCGCGCATCCTACACATCCAAAACCGTAAGGTGCATCCTCCATTATTATGACTGCTTCTGCTTCTTCAATTATGGGTCCAAAAATAGCCATCCTGCCCCTTATACCTGATGGAACTTCAATTGCTGCATATTTAAGTCCCTTAATGGGCTCTTCTTCAGTGATGTTAAAAGGTGGGGAATCTATTTCCGGGTCGGTGACCTTTTTGCGGATTTCTTTCTGAATAACTAGAGGCTCATGGCCCCTTCTTTCAACCATATCAGCCAATATTAGCGAGTTAGGTGGGAAGACCGCTACTTTCAATTTGAGCCACCCCTGGAATCATTTAAGTCTTCTGGTCTTTTTGTAATTTCCATTATATCACTGTAAATTCCTTGTGTTGTATCAACCAATCCAATAGCGGCTATGATCGTCCCTTCTTCCTTAATAGGAACCACCACTACTGGCGTTCCTTTATATGCTCCGCTTTGAGGTATTTCCCGGATCATCTCGCCACTTTTCAGAACTTCTTCCAGGATGGGGCCTGTGTAATTATAATCAAGAATTTTTCCTTCTTCTATACGGATACCAGGATTTTCAAGGGTGCGCATGGTCAGAGGGAGTCCGTTTACCAAATCATGGATAGCCAGAGCCATTGGTTCTATTTCTTCTCCTGTTGATGATCCATTGATATTCATTTTTCACACTCCTGGGCAATTTTTCGAAACTCATCAGGGGTAATTTTTTCTGGTTTCTCCAGACTAACTTTCTTCGGATTTTCCAGGGCATCACACACATATTCTAAGAGTTCATATTCCTTTTCTATTTGATGGAATCCTTCTCTTGCTGCTCCTCTTTTTGCACGACATCGTCTTGGATCTCCAGGGGGGAATCCGCGATCTTTGGTGAATATATTTGATGGATCTAAATCCCTTATTTTGGTTACAGCTTCCTTCACGGTCTTATTATCTCCATGTATCACTGCCCCATAACAGGTGGATTTAATGGTTAAGGGAAGTTCTAGCATGTGCAGTTTTCCCAACAATTCACTCTGACTCAGCTGGGATTTAGGCCCTAATATAATCATTCTGGTAACTTTATCATTTTCTGGTGACATAGATTGTATCCCCCTCTTTATATTTCTCCAGATTTTCCATTCCTTTTACCACCTTTCCAATTATGTTAGTTCCCTGAAAGGGTTCTCCTGTAGGGCCGAACTCCTGGTTATCCTCGAATCGAACCCCTAACATTCCAATATGGCGACGGGACATGTTGGTAATGCCAATTTGTCCTGCTTTAACCACATTTTTCGGTGAGTTTTCAGGTATTAATCCTTTAGACTCTTTAGGAACAGATTTGAACATTAATAATTTCATCCCGGGAAATGCAAAGTGTACATTCAGGGATCCCACTGGCGAATCTAAAAGTCCAGTGATCTTCTGGAAATACCATGTGGAACGGGGTGCATTCTGGTCCAGTTCTACATGGACAATATCTTCCTCTGGAATACCATAGGTTTTCACCTCACCCTTGGCAATAATATCCATAGTATAGTGAGGTTCCTGCCGCACAACCACTGCTTGATCATCTTCAAGCCCTTCACGGATTTGTTTAACTCCATTTTCAGTTAAAAATTCTTCTGCATCTTTCTGAGTCATTGATAGTGCCATTATTCTCTCGGGTGATGTTTTGATTGTCACTTCGTCGCTGTAATTAACCATATCCAATAATTGCATTCCTTTTTCCACTTTTCCCAGCACATTATGGGATGGAGTTGAAACACGATCCTCACGATAAATATAAACACGACCAACACCTTTTCCCTTGTTTCGAAGTGTGATGGTTCCTCTTTTACGCTGATCGATATGTTCAGGTTCTTTTTCCAGCCCCTGTAATGCATAGAATCCTACAAATGTGTTTGAATCATAATCAACACGGATTTTTTCTGATTCCTGCAATGCATAGAAGTGTTCGACTGATTGGGGTGAATTGGGATTAGGTTTAACCTCTACATAAGTAAATATTTGGTTTCCTTCCTCCAGTAGGGTTTCCAAGTTAGTGATGGCTGCGCTCTTAATGACGCTTTCCCTTTCCATGACCGGTTTTATCTTTAATATCTCATCATCATCTGTTAGTTTCATGATGGTTCTTTTACCACCGATAACCCTGGCAAAAACTCCTCTGTTCTCACTGGGCGCCCCATATGTGGCTACATGTTCGCCTGTGGAAAAAACAAGATGAGTGGCATCAGCAGTAAAGCCTGAAAGGCTGAAAAGAACATCCCAACGATTGTAATGAAATTGTTCCCTAGTAGGAACAAGTCCTGTTTTTAAAGGACCAATAGCCACTTCTTGAGATGTGGTCCATCGGACACCCATTTTGGAAAATTCTTTATATTGTTCTTTCCATGTTGCCACCAGGACCTCGGGTGCATCACTGAGTATTTCTATGATAATACTTCCCTGAGTGGTTTTGAGTTTGAACTTGTTCACATGGCGTTCAACTTCTTTAGTGCCCTTAACTAACCCCAGAACACATCCTGGAATGTAAGGTGCTTCCACTGCGTCGATGGCATCCTGTATAGTTGAACCTTCAGCGAGATCTATTTCTTCTCCATTGACCTTTACCCGCATCCAATACCCTCCTAGGGTTTTTCCTCCGTTATTCCCATTATTTTATCTTTATCAAAATCAAAAACAAGTTTTTTATCATTTCCAGAGCTTAGATAAAGTTTTCTGTCAGATGTTATGTCACCAACAACTCTGGTGGTGATGTTAACTTTTTCCAGTATTTCCATGACATCTTTTACTTTATCTGGCTCTGCTGTGAGTATGAAACCAGCCCCAGGGTAAAGTAAAAGCCAATCATCCCAATCAACATCAGGATTTCGGGGGATAGACTCTAGTTCAATTGCTGCTCCTGCATTGGAAGCTTCCAAAAGCATTCCTAATGTTCCGAGTGTACCGGGGTTACTAATATCCTTGCCTGCACTTACCAAGTGTTTACCTGCCAGTTCATTCATGGCTTTGATCTGTGCCTGAACCAGTTCCGGACTTTTCATGGTGGTGGTGTCCCAGTTCAGACGAAATTGTGGATGGATCTCCCCATCCAAGTCAATTGCCACCAGCACTTTATGGCCTGATTTTGCCCCGCAACTGGTGATGATATCTTCACGGTTCATGATACCTGTTATTGACACATCAAGGGAGTTGTAGGGTGCATCGGGATGAACATGTCCCCCTACCATTGGCACTCCAAATTTTTTAACGCCCTCATTTATACCGGCCATGATCTTGCTGCAGATGTCTTTATCCTGGGTAGATAACACATTGGTCATTCCCAGGGGTATTCCACCCATGGCAGCAATATCATTTACATTTACCAGAACAGAACAGTATCCCGCCCACCATGGATCAGCTTCCATTAATTTTCCCCACATTCCATCGGCAGCCATTAGCAAGACTTGGTTGTTTCCTATCTCCAGGGCTGATGCATCATCGCCAAACCCTAAAAGAGTCTTTCCAGATATGTTATAAGTCTCTTCCAAAAGACCAGTAACATCTTTAATCAAATTTTTTCGGGTTATTCCCTCGAAATTCCTTACAGAGTCAATTAAAGATTTTAAATCCAAGTGTGCACCTCTTTTTGTTCAGATTTTTATATTGTATCCATATGGATGTGGTAAAAATTAATTATAATATTGAATCAAACAACATCAAAACTTCCTCATAAGTTTCACTTGAGCCGATAATTGAGGTTTACCTCACTAATTATCTGTAACAATTTACTTTTAAAATTTTCTAAATTTTCTATTTCTATGGTCTCTTTATTGTTAAAAAGTTTTGAAAAGACTTCAAGACCCACTAAATCATCTTTTCCACTCTCAACTTCAATTATTATTGAGTCTTTAGTTTTGAATCCCTGTTGAACCACTTTGTCAAGATCTCCATCTGTAATGCCTATAATGGGGACGTCGAACCTATAAAGAATGTCAGCTGCTACCAGAGTAGTATCATCACCTACAGTAACCACCAAATCAACACTTTTAAACTGATAGATATCTTCAGCTGCGTGGTTAACGAAGGCCACCTTGAATTTATTCTTGGATCTTTTTGTTCCTATTATTCTAGGATTAACCCGAGATTTACGTAATAATCCAGTTTTTATTATTGCCTTTCCCAGATTTATATTTCCTAACTTCTCAACACCGTGTTTTTTTAGGTTTCCACCCAGTAATTCAGTTATGATACCATTTTCCGCTATTATTGAAACTTCTGAAGAATTTGATTTCCCAATAACTATGCCATTAACAAATATATTCTCATCAGGGGATACACCCGCAATTTTTCGGCAGAAAGCACCGGAAATTTCTTGGCAGGGATCTTCAGAAAATAAAGTTTCTTTGATCTCTTTTGGAGACACCAACACCAGTCCCATCTTTTGGGAAACGTCTCTGGCAAGTTCTTCAAGGTCACTTCTCCATGCCACAACACTTCCATCTTCTTCTCCAGGCCTTTCCATTTGAATGAGGGGTGGTTGATCTTGGCAGTTACTGTAAACTTTGTATCCAAAAGCATGACCTGTCACACTGGATTTGCCATAGTTAATAAGAAAAATAACATCAAAGTTTCCCTGATTAAATTTGTTCACAGACTGGCTAGGAAATAGTTTTTGACTGATATCAATCCTATCTTCCAGATGAGCATCGATAACAGCAGTTCTGCCCATGGTGCCACCTAACCTAGCTTTAACAGTACCATAATCTTCTAAAAAATCTATGAACTTCTGAGCGTAACCAGAATCTACTATTTCTGGTCCATGAACTACCACTCCAATCTTCAAACTATTCATAAGTCAACCTTAGCATCAACAAGGTTTTATAATTACCTCCGAACAGTTTGATTATACAGAATAATGATCTATATAACTGCTCGATTTAAAGAAAAAATTTATATTATTTATTTAAATCAGATTAAAAAGCCATGAATTGTTTTTATACGATGAAGATTTATTTTTTTATTCTTTTGGTGTAAACTGCTGATCCACAGATTTCACACTCCCCATAATCGTAATCAGGAGGATATTTTTTTCTGCAACCTCGACATATCTTGATCCATCCGTATAGTTCACTTATTCCCTGAGTTAATACACTTTTGAAGGGGATATTTAAAATTTTTAAAATGTTCTGCATGGAATAATCATCAGTTACCACTATCGGCTGGAAATTTTTTTGAAAAGATACTGCTAATGCAACTAACTGTTTATCAACTTCAGATAATCTTAGAACATCTCCTGATTTTTCAACTGCCACTTGGACCTGTTTTATTGAATCAGAATCAGGCTCTTCAATATGGACATTACCTGCCATTAAGGCTGATTCAAAATCAATTTTTGATTTAACATCCTTTATTTCAGAAATTACACTACTCGTAGTGATATTTAGGTTTTTGGAAGATATAAACCCCCCGATGATCCCAGATGCATCCAAGACGTAAATTTTCTCTTTCATAACATCACCTAAATATATTATAGTTAATTTAACTGAATTATTGTGCCAATTAACTGATTATTTTTACAATTAACACATTTTAAGATTTTATATCCCTTGGAATATCTATTTTATAATATTCAACTAATCATTTAAGTTTTTAGTGTAGATCAAATACTAGGGGGAAATGTTTTTATGCTAATAAAACAATAAATTAATTGTTGAGGGAGGGTGACATTAGACTCCTTTCACAATTTTTCGCCTGCGAAAAACCGCCTCCGATTTGGACCTAATCCCCTCCCTTCCATCTAAAATAAAATATGTTTCTTTTTATAATAAATGGATGTTATTATGCTGAGATTATTGTGCAGATCATATAAACAAAACGTATATACCTCTTTTTAATAATCTAAAAATGATCATCATTATATTATTTAGACATGATAAAATCATTTAAAAACCATATTATGACCAGAAAAATTCTGAGGGGAAATAATGGAAAGTAAAAGTATGAGAGAACACAAAAAACACAGCCCATTGAAGGTTAAAGTGGGAATAATAACTTTAAGTGACTCAAAATCCAATCAACAAAAATCAAACAATTCCGATGACACTGCTATTCCTAAGGAGGATGTGTCTGGCAAAATAATAATGGAATCAGTTGAAGGAGAACACGAAATAGTATCTTACACTATTATACCCGACGATGCAGAACTTCTCTTAAGAAATTTAAATAACATGAGGAACACTGGTGCCCAGGTCATTATAAGCACCGGAGGTACCGGTATAGGGAAACGTGACATCACAATAGAAACCATAACTCCTCTTTTCACCAAAGAATTAAAAGGTTTTGGGGAGATATTCCGTTACGAGTCCTATAAAGAATTGGGAACTGGTGCCATGTTATCAAGGACCACTGCGGGAGTATGGGGAGAAACCCTACTAGTGGCATTACCTGGTTCACCCAATGCTGTTAAACTGGGTATGAGAATAATAAAACCAGAACTGGGACACCTGGTCAAACATATGAAAAATTAAGATTAAAAATCTTCTCTAACCCTAATTATCAACAAGAAAGGAGTTTGGAAAATAAAAAGAAACATTAAAAATAATATATCAGTATTCTTGATAATAATACTATTTAAAATCGCTAATTGATACAATAGGTTCCAGTTGTAAACCTTCCTTTCTCAACTTTTCAACTGCACCCTCTTCCCGGTCAACCACAACAAAAGCCCGCTCAATTTGACCACCATTATCTATAACAGCTTTAACTGCTTTTAAAAGTGATTTTCCAGTGGTGGTGACATCTTCAACCACAATAACCTTATCTTTCTCATTTAGATCTCCTTCAATCAATTTGGATGTGCCATAATCCTTCTGAGCCTTGCGAATCATCAGCATAGGGATA